>JAEAME010000358.1_pt1 | contig 49534 bp, 43 predicted proteins | sample 8958731 | NCBI WGS metagenome assembly JAEAME01 (sample SAMN16933194, study PRJNA681113) | bioreactor sludge metagenome | isolation source: anerobic bioreactor sludge (Control) | place: India:Bengaluru | collected 2018-10-24
TCCGCGTGTTTCTCTGGTGACTCTCTTGTCACGTGACAAGAGAGTCACAACCGCACATCCGTATCCTCGTATCCAAGGTTCGACATCGTCGATTATCACAATAAAAATAATCAATAAATATCTTCTTCTAAAGCTAAACCTCTCCGCCGCCGCGTATTATAATATACCCAGAAAATATATTTTAATAACTTTTTAAAAGGAGTCAGACGATGCTGAAAACGAACGATCTTCAGTTCCATATAAATATCCGCCCGTCCGACGCCGGCGGATACGCAATACTTCCCGGCGACCCCGGCAGATGTGAAAAAATCGCCGCATACCTCAGCGACCCACAGCATGTATCGACAAACCGCGAATTCAATATCTGGCGCGGAACTCTCGCCGGAGAGCGGGTGATGGTCTGCTCAACGGGTATCGGCGGCCCTTCCACGGCAATAGCCGTTGAGGAACTGACAGCCTGCGGAGTCCATACATTTATCCGTATCGGCACTTCCGGCGGCATCGCTCTTAAAGTTAAACCCGACGATGTCGTCATCGCCTCAGGCTCGGTGCGTCAGGACGGCACCAGCCGTGAATACGCCCCGATCGAATTCCCGGCCGTATCCGACGCTGAAGTTATGATCGCCCTGCGCGACGCGGCAACAGAACATAAATTTCCGAACCACACCGGCGTCGTGCAGAGCAAAGATGCCTTCTACGGGCAGCACCGCCCCGACAAGATGGCCACCTCAAGCGAGCTGCATGCGAAATGGGACGCATGGAAAAAGCTCGGCGTACTCGCAAGTGAAATGGAGTCGTCGACACTGTTCACCGTCGCCTCGCTGCTCGGAGTGAGGGCCGGCGCGGTCTTCCACGTCATCTGGAACCAGGAACGCGCTGCGGCCGGGCTAGACACCGAAACCGATGAAAGCCATGAAACAGACCGCGCGATAAGAGTCGCCGTCCGGGCAACCGAGCTGCTCATCAGCCGCGCGAAAAAATAAATATACGGTCGCTTTTCGAGAAAAGCTCCGCAAAAGCTTTACAACAATTGTACCGATAAGATGTCCAGGGCGGGTTTAACTAAACCCGCCCTGCCTATTTAATTTTATGAATCCCACTGCTCTATTACAGCAGTCCGAAATACGCAAGAATTCCGTTGTATATCCCCTGGGCGAAAAGCTCGGGCTGCGTGTTCATCAGATTTGCGTCGTAATAATTCGTTATGAACCCCATCTCGATAAGTACCGCGGGCATGTTTGTCCGGCGCAGTACATAAAGTCCCGGCCGCACCGACACGCCGTTATTTTTAAGTCCCGTCATCTGGTTCAGCCAGTAAAGAATATTTGAGCCGAGGTCATAGCCCTGAGAATAGCTTGAAGACGCGAAAGCCTCGCTCCCGCTGGCGCTCTCGATATCCGAAGCATTCGTATGCAGGCTTATGAAATAATCGGCGCCCCAGGTGTTAGCGTCGTTCACGCGCGCCTGAAGGCTGGTTGTAGCCGATGTGCCGAGCTGCGTCTCGGCTGTCGGCCTTGACAGTCTCACTTCAAAATTTCCGTTTTTCTCCAGTAGCTGAGCCAACTCGACTCCTATCTTGTATGTTATATCCTGCTCGCGCAGCCCAAAGGCCTCCGCACCGGCGTTGGGATTGACCGGGTTGTGTCCCTGGTCTATGTATATTTTTATAGCCATGCCGCACCACCTTACATTATAGTCTAATTAAATTATATTCTATCCGTCTGCGATATGTGTCCCCCCCGGAATAAAACAAAACCCGCGGCACCGGGCGCCTCTATGGCATATCATAATAAATAACAGGAAATGACCGGAAAGAAACCGTTCCCTGCCCAATAATGACATATACAATATAGCATTCAGCCGACAAATTGTAGGAATTCACTATTGATTTTATTTAACTAATGTGATATTATTATTAAAATTTTTATTTATTCCGGAGGTGAATCATGATTAAACTGAGAGCTGGAGTAATCGGGGCAACCGGCATGGTTGGGCAAAGATTGCTCTCTCTGCTTGTGAATCATCCGTATTTTGATGTGACGGCACTTATCGCGTCGTCGCGTTCCGCAGGTAAAACATATGAGGAAGCGGTGAGCAGCCACTGGAAGCTGACCGAACCGATCCCTGAAACATATAAAAAGATGACCATCATCGATGCTGCAGATATTGAAAAAGTCAAGTCGCTTGCCGACTTCGTTTTCTGCGCCGTCGATATGGATAAACACGAAACCAAGGTTCTCGAGGAGGCATACGCGAAAGCCGAGCTGCCTGTCGTCTCTAACAACTCCGCCAACCGCTGGACGCCAGACGTCCCCATGATCATCCCAGAGATCAACGCTTCTCACCTTGATGTAATAAGCGCTCAGAAGTCACGCCTCGGCACGAAACGCGGCTTCATCGTCGTGAAGCCCAACTGCTCGATCCAGTCCTATGTTCCGATGCTGACCCCCCTGCTCAAATATAATCCGGCCCAGATTGTCGCCACCACCTATCAGGCAATATCCGGTTCGGGCAAGACCTTCCGCGAGTGGCCCGAGATGATAGACAACGTCATCCCCTACATCGGCGGCGAGGAAGAAAAGAGCGAACAGGAGCCGCTGCGCGTCTGGGGTACCGTGAAAAACGGCGAGATCATAAAGGCTTCAGCCCCTCTCATCACCACCCAGTGCATCCGTGTCCCGGTGACAGACGGACATACTGCCGCAGTTTTCGTTAAATTTGAGAACAAACCGACAAAGACTGAAATCCTTGAGGCCTGGAAGTCATTCAAAGGCCTGCCGCAGGAGCTCAAACTCCCCCACGCCCCCGAACAGTTCATCACATATTTTGAGGAAGACAACCGTCCCCAGGCTGCCCTTGACCGCATGATTTACGGCGGAATGGGCGTCACAGCCGGCAGACTTCGCGAGGACACCCTCTTCGACTACAAGTTCGTCGGCCTCTCGCACAACACCCTTCGCGGCGCCGCCGGCGGCGGCGTACTGACCGCTTAAATGCTTTACATAGTTGGATACTTAAATAAATAATATACGCCGGGGAGAAACTTTTTGGAAAAAGTTTCTCCCCGGACCCCACTTCAAAAACCTTTCAAATATTGGCTTAAATTGATTAATAGCACACTGCGTCAGACACCGGCCGGGCCCCACATCCCCGCCGGTGTCTGAGGTGAAGATTGGACTTTTTTAAATCATGGATAATATTATGCTTGAAATACGTCATCCGTAGGGGAGCGCATTGCGCGTCCGCCCAGGTGGGTCCGTAGGGGCGCGCATCGCGCGTCCGCCCAGGTTATCCGTAGGGGCGCGCATCGTGCGTCCATCGTATTTAAACGGCGCTTTCCCATGTAATCCGTAGGGGCGCGCATCGCGCGTCCGTCGTATTTCAACGGCGCTTTCCCATGTAATCCGTAGGGGCGCGCATCGCGCGCCCGCCGCCCCCGCGCAATGATGAGGAACACGGGCGCGCAATGCGCGCCCCTACGGTCAAAATATTGCCACCATTCACCGGAATAATTAAAAATAAAAAACCCCCGGTTACGCCGTACGGCATAACCGGGGGTGCTTTCTATCTTCTTATTTAATTAGTTTCTGTCGCTCGATCTTACGACATATTTCCTTCTCCGTGTGAGCGCGAGACCGCCGAATCCGCTGACAACTGCCATGTAATAACCCAGGTCATACCAGAATCCGTTATTGTTGACCTCATAAATGCTGATGTCCTCATCGAATAAAGACCAGATGAGCGAAACCGGCGCAATCCAGCCGTGCCAGACACCCGAAAAGAATCCTGCCGGCTTATTTTCGGTATTTGTCCCGTCGCCCGGAATACAGCTGCAGAGAGTTGCTGTAAGTACAATCAAAAGGATGCACAGTACAAGTATTTTCCCGCTTTTCATAAATCCACCTCTCCTAATATTAAATTATCAGACGTTTCGGACAAGGAATTCTCTGATATTCCGGTATTCTTCCGCCAGCTTCTTAGCCCTGCCGCTCTCAGGATCAAATTTATCGAGCCGTATCGCCCGTAGCATTATATTCTTCGGTGTCTCCTCAGGATCAATAAGCTCGAGCGCCGCGGTCATGTAACCCTCGGCTTCAAGCTTCTTCAGCCTCATCGCGTCCGTCGCCGCGTCACAGAGCTTCTGGCGCAGCATTGAATAGTCGGTGATAAATTTCAGTTCAGGGCAGTTTATAGTGTGATTCAGCTCATGGTGGCAGCAGGGCGTCGAGAGTATCACCTTAGCGTGCCACTCTGCCGCTTTTTCAAGCACGACGTCTGTCGCCGTATCGCAGGCGTGAAGCGAGACCACCAGCTGCGGTAGCGTATCAGTTTTGTATTCCCTGATATCCCCGCAGACGAACTCAAGCCCGCCGTACCCCAGCGCTGCTGCTGTCTCTTTGCAGAATTCTATGACGTCGGGTTTGAGGTCGACGCCGCTCATGCTGACCTTCATTTTCTTTATCACCGCGAAATAGTGATAAACGGCAAACGACAGGTAACTCTTCCCGCAGCAGAGGTCGCAGATCCTCAGATTGTCGTCGGGCAAATATTCTACAATGTCGCGTATCAGTTCAAGAAAGCGGTTGATCTGTCTGAATTTCGACTGTTTCCGGTCATAAACCCGTCCGTCGGCCCCGCTGACGCCGAGATATTTTAAAAACGCCTCGTCCCCGGTGAGAATGTAGTTTTTCTCCCGGTTGTTAGCCTCGGGCTCAAGTATTGCGCCCCCGGTTTGTCCGAGCGACTTTTTAAGCTTATCATAACCGATGACGGTATCGTTTCCTGATTTTGATTTCCTGTATTCGCACTCCCCGCAGGCAGTAATCACATTGACCTGCGAGAAACCCGACACAACCGCCTCGACCGCCGGCGTGTCGTCAGCCGGGATATTGCGCTGTATCGCTTTATTGTCGGCAAGGTATGTCTCAAGCTGAAGCATATCCCTCCCCGAAATTTTTCTCGGGGTTATCTCAGCGCGCTTCACCGCCGTGTCAGCCGGCTTTGAGAAAACGGCTTTTTTAAGCTGCCTCTCACTTGCTGAAAGACAGATCAGCTCCGCCGCGTGCCTTACCGCCTCCGAAGATGTCATTTTCTTCTCTCCAGCTTCTTTTTCGAAGTGTTTTTCGTATTGTTTTTCTTTTCTTCCGGTTTCTCATTCACGTCCGGGCTTGTCTCATCCACTGTCTTTTCAGCTTCCTTCTTTTTGCCGAACTCAAGCTTGGACTCTGTTTTGTTATAAAGCCGCTTGATATTGCTCCTGTGCATAAAAACAACCAGGGCAGAGATCAGAAACGCCCAGATGACAAGCTCGGGGCCGGCAAGCGAGTTCAGAAACAGGGGGAACATCAGAGCGCCCATTACTGAAGCCAGCGAAACAAATCTAGACCCTATCGCTATCACCAAAAATGCAATCAAGAGGAAAAGAAAGGTCAGCGGGTCGAACATAAGCGCGGCCACTGCCGTCGCTGCAACGCCTTTTCCGCCCTTGAACTTATGCCAGCAGGGGAAAACATGGCCCATAACGCAGAAAAACGCCGCGATTCCGGCGCCATCGCCGCTGAGCAGTATTCCGCCGACCGTGATCGCAACGGCGCTTTTGAGCATGTCTCCGGCTATTGTTAAAACAGCCGCCTTAGTACCGTAAGTGCGCAGCATGTTTGTCGCTCCGGCGTTTCCGCTTCCATGCTCACGGATATCGCCGCTATATTTGTTTTTTGATATGATAATTCCGAAATTTATGCTTCCCAGCATATACGGCACGGAAATTATTACGAGTAAAAGGCCGATAAAGAATAAGCTCTTTACCGTGTCTGTAAGTTTGTAATTTGATATGACCGCTTCATAAAGGCATACGATTTTGTAAAAAAACATTTCTTTCCCTTCCGGATTTTTGCAATTGCATATCATTATATCATAGTGATACGATAAAATCAACATGAATATTTGGTCATCTATTGACACCTGCCGTCGGATGAAGTATAATTATACCGTCAATCCAGTCGGAGGGTGAATATGAAAAAGTTTCTTGGCGCATGCCTTATCGTCCTGGCCGGGCTGATATTTTACGCGTGCGGTTATGATACCCCGTCCGGACCCATTCTTGTACAGAACCCACCCAAGACGTCCAGCGACAGCTCAAGCATATCACCTTCCGAGGAATATACAAGCGAAAATGCATTTACCGTCTCGCCTGTAACAACGGCGGCCGCCGTCACAACAGCGGCAACCCTGCCCGGAGCCGTTACCACCAAAACTCCCGGCACAACTCACCAAACCACAAAATATCAAGATACCACCTCACCACAGATTACCACAAGCAAGCCGGGAACAACAATAGCCCCAGGAACCACCGTAACTCCAGTAACCACCGTTCCGCCGGCCACCACAGTGCCGCCCGTCACGACCGCCCCCCCCATCACAACGGCACCCGAAACCACATATTTCCCCGAGACAACATCACCCGATTACACAAACAGATATTAATCAGCTATATTATATAAACCCGCTGCGGGAGACAGTCATGTACTCTCACAGCGGGTTTTTTATATATTTTTTTCACACCGCGTCGGTGTAGTAAAGCCACAGGGGAAGGGGCAGCCAGATGCGCGCGAAGTCGGGCAGGCTCTCGCGCCCGGGGCAGAAAGTAGAAAACAGCATATTCATCGCATCGATATGAAGAAGTTCAAGGTCGGCCGCACCTGTGTTCTCACTAACCGAACCGGCGCCGCCTTTCACTTTTATAAGTATGTTCTCATCCCCTGCTCTGCCGTGTACGAGAAGCTTCAGCTCGCCGTCCGGCAGCTTTTCGTATTTCATTTTCAGCTTGAGGAACGCCTCGGTTACATGCCGGAAGTTGAGCACCGAATAGCTCTTAGCTGGGCTCAGCGTGTACCCCTCGCAGACGCGGTAAAGTGTTCTCAGGTATTCCACGTCAAATGGCGGCAGGGTCACGGTCAGTTTCGACAGCTTCTGTTTATCATAGAAGGTGATAAGCGTATCGGCAAAGTCAGCAGGGTCAGCGAGCACGATTTCATTTATTGTGTCGTTCTTGAAGATCAAAAGGCCTGCGAATTTATCTTCTTTATAAACGGCATAAGGCACACACTCCCAGGAACAAAGTATGTCATACAGCTTCCCTGCCGGCCGGCAGGGGTTGTAATCCCGCTTTTCAAGAAGTTTTGTTATACTCTCAAGCTCGGCGGCGTCGCTGCCGTCGACCCGGTTGATTTTGACTGTATAATGTGCCGACCTGTCGGTGCCGTAGCAGTGGCGCATGTTGTCGTTGTTCAGCGTAAGTTTGTATGCTGTACCTGATTCCTCATATGAAAAATAATTATACCTCTGGCGTCTTCCCCCGAGTATTGACAGGTCGATGCCATCCTTCACCATGTCATCCACTGCCATGTTCATCAGGGTTTTCATATACCCCTTCGACCTGGCGAAAGGATGTACTGCCACGTTCCCAATCCCGCGGCAGCGCAGCGTCTTTCCGCAGACCTTTATTTCGTGGTCAAACGCGCCGACCGCGGCCTTGATTTTGCCGTTGTCGAGCGTTATGTAAGAACTCTTCACCGGCTCGTATTCAGGCTTATACAGCTTCGGAAGCAGTTTGATGAAGTTTCCGCTGTCGCCGTTGAATCCGAACACATAGTTGATAAAATCGATATAATCCTCGTAGAGTTCTTCGTTTCCCCTGCCGTGATATATTCCGCTCATATTATTCCTCCGTTTATAAATTCTATATACTGCTTATTTCGGTCAAGAATCCCGCCGGCAGTGATCATACCAGCCCCCGATTCAGCCTGAACAGCATATTTGATAATCAGATTACTTGCGGCCCGGCCGGCACGCATGTGTATGCGTTATAATTACGGCTTCTGATCTTCCTCACCGCGTCCTCAGCCAGAGTGTTGTCTGAGAAAATGCCGAATACAGCAGGGCCGCTGCCGCTCATCTGCGCCCCCAGCGCACCGGATGTCAGCATAATTTCCCTTATTTCATTCGCTTCGGGGTGTCCGGGCAGCACGCAGCTCTCAAAAATATTGAATATCTCACCGGCAACGCCCCGCAGGTCGCGCGCTTCGGACGCGGCGAGCATCACGTTGTATCCGCTCCCGGCAGATCTCGTTTGAAAATTCCCGTACATAGCGTCGAGCCTTTTATAGGCCTCCGGGGTGTTTATCTTCTGCCCGGCGCAGGAAATCACAATGTTCGCCTCCGGCATCACCGGCTGCTTTTTGAGTACTTCGCCGACTCCTGTGGCCAGCGCGCAGCCGCCTGTCACGCAGAATGGAACATCCGCCCCGATTTTCAGCCCCATCCGGCATAGTCCGTCATAGCTGAATGGGTGTTTGAAAAGTTTATTCAGCGCTCTGAGCACCGCCGCAGCGTCGCTGCTGCCGCCCCCGAGTCCCGCCGCCGCGGGTATGATTTTCTGTATATCTATCTCAATCCGGCCAGTGAGGTTTGCCATCTTCATGAATATATCGGCCGCGCGGTAAGCGAGGTTTTCCATCCCCCCGGGCACCGTGGGGTCGTCGCATCTGACGAAAATTCCGCCCGGCGTGTCGCCGGCGCTGACCGTAATAGTGTCGCAGAGCGACACTGATTGCATGACGCTTATTATATTATGGTATCCGTCTTTTCTCTTCGACTCGATGTCAAGGTAAAGGTTGATCTTTGCTGGCGCTGCCTCAATTATGCTTCTCATTCGCTCTCCATACTTCTCGGTTGTTATCTGTTATAATATACCACATACCCAAAAAAAAATCAATATTTAAATAACCCTGCGGTAAAAAGTTGCAGCCTGCCCGACAATTTTATAACTTTCTTTTACGCACATAGCGGCAAACGGCAGAAATATGTATTGACTGATTGTTAAAGCCGGTATATAATATATTATATATATGTATAATATACCCATCCTCAAAAAAGACGGGAGATTAAGATGATGAATTTTAACTGGAGTAAACGGAACACCATAATCGCGGTGTCAGCGGCAGTTTATGCTGTCATTGCGCTGTTTTTGATGATAATCATCAACAACGAAGCGATATCCGCCTGGATAAGCACCGCCCTTTCTGTGCTCGCTCCGCTGATAATCGGAGCAGCGATCGCATACATCCTGACCCCTGTTTTAAAGTTCTTCGAGAATAAGTTATTCAAGCACCTGAGGCTATGTAAGGTGCGCCGTGTGCTCTCAATCGTCTGTACTTATCTTATGCTGATGCTTATTATTACCTCAATACTGCTCATCGTCATCCCCCAGCTTAAGAGCAGTTACAACGATTTTACCACTAACCTCAGTTCCTACACAACCGAAGCGATAAATTACGTAAACCGCCTGATAACGAAGTTCGATATTTCAATTGACAACGGTCAGCTCGGCGAATACATTAAGGTCGAAGACATCCAGGCAAAGGTAAGCGAGTGGTTCGTCGACTCATCCAAGCTGATTAAGAAGGTCGGCGACTATATTATTAACTACGGCTCGCCGGTCGTAATCGGACTAAAAAACATTTTCCTCGGACTTTTTATTTCGATTTATATTCTCAGTTCGAAGGAACGCTTAGCAGCGCAGTGCAAAAAAGCCATCGCCGCCATGTTTAACACCGAGCATTGCAACTCGATTGCCGAGTGGGTTGGCTACACCAACATCACCTTCGGCAGATACATCAAGGCCCAGCTGCTCGACGCCTTGCTTGTCGCATTTGAGTGCGGTATAATTTTCAGCATAGCCGGATTGCCCTATCCGGTTCTTCTCGCTTTCATGATCGGCGTCACAAACATAATCCCGGTATTCGGGCCTTTCATCGGGGGCATTCCGGCGGGATTTATCGTGTTTATCTCCGCCCCCGAAAAACTTCTCTGGTTTGCCATCCTGCTCATCCTCATCCAGCAGCTTGACGGCAACATCGTACTGCCAAAACTCGTCGGCTCATCCACCGGGATGACATCATTCGGAGTGCTCTGCGCCATAACAATAATGGGCGGATATTTCGGAATTGCCGGCATGATTCTCGGCGTTCCTGTCTTTGCCGTCGCCGGAGAACTTATCCGCCAGCTTGTAAACCGGGGACTCGCTAAAAAAGGCATGTCGGTGTCCCTGGCCGATTATTACGCGTCCGGCCCGCTTTTAATTAACAAAGAGGGCGAAAAAAAGCCGAGGAAAAAGCTCCTCACATTACTTTTCGGGAAACTGCTTCTTTTCATAAAGAAGCTGTTTACACATAAAAAATAATTCATTTCAAGAAAAAACAAAGAAACATGGAGGTCAAAATGTTATGAGTACTGAAAATGAAAAAACCTACGAAGAAAACGTAAACGCAGCAAAGAGCGCCAGAAAAGGCGGAATCTCGGTGGAGACTGAGCATATTTTCCCCATTATCAAGAAATGGCTTTATTCCGAAAAGGACATTTTCCTGCGCGAGATTGTCTCAAACGCAACCGACGCGATCACTAAGATGAAGCGGCTCTGCTCGCTCGGGCAGATCGAGTGCTCCGACGAATATAAAATAACCGTCCGCGTCGACAAAGCCGCAAGAACCCTCTCGGTTGAGGACAACGGCATCGGTATGACCGAAGACGAGCTCTCCCGCTACATCTGCCAGATAGCACTCTCGGGAGCGCTTGAGTTCATAGAAAAATACGAAGGCAAGACAGGAAACGATAACACCGGCAGCGGTATCATAGGCCACTTCGGTCTCGGCTTCTATTCTTCTTTCATGGTATCTGAAAAAGTCGAGTTGTTCACAAAGTCCTACACCGGCGCGCCGGCTGTACATTGGACATGCACCGAAGACGGCAACTATGAAATCGAACCCGCCGACCGTGACGGCCGCGGAACCACAGTGATCATGCACATCTCAGGCGATGAAGCCGAATATCTTGACTCGTCGAAGATCCGCTCCATACTTGAGAGATACTGCGCCTTCATGCCGTATGAAATCTACCTCGATGCCGGTGCCGACGATACCGACGATGAAGAAAACGATAAAGATAAAAAAGAGGACAAGAAGCCCGAGCCGGTCAACTCCACTTCACCTCTCTGGCAGAAGAAACCTTCTGAATGCACCGACGAGGAGTACAAGGAATTTTATCACAAGGTCTTCGGCGACTTCAACGATCCCCTTTTCAGCATACACATAAACGCCGATTATCCGCTCAACTTCAAGGGGATACTGTATTTCCCCAAACTTCGCTCTGAATATGAAAACATCGAAGGCCAGATCAAGCTCTACTATAACCAGGTTTTCGTCGCCGACAACGTGAAGGAAGTCGTGCCCGATTACCTCTTCATGCTAAAGGGCGTCATCGACTGCCCCGAGCTCCCTCTGAACGTCTCGCGCAGCTATCTGCAGAACAATACTTACGTCGCGAAGGTATCCTCTCACATTGTCAAGAAAATCGGGGACAAGATCACGAATCTCTGCCAGAACAGCCGCCCCGAATACGAAAAAATCTGGAGCGACATAAGGGTATTCATCGAATACGCCTCGGTCCGCGATCGCAAGTTCTTCGACCGCGTCAAGGATTCTATTCTCCTCAAGCTCACCGATAAAACCAGCGTGACAATCAGCGAGTACCGCGAAGCCGCGCTAAAAGATAAGGAAGCCGCCGGTGAAAAGGAAAAAGAGCCGGTTACGGTATACTACACCTCCGACGAGGCTCAACAGTCACAGTACATCTCGCTCTTCACCGCGAACGGGATTAAAGTGGCTGTGCTCGACCAGCTGATCGACACCCAGTTCATCTCCTCGGCCGAGAACGTTTATGAGAAGCTGAAATTTGTCCGCGTCGACGCCGACGTTTCGGCGCTGACCGACAAGGAAGGCGACAAAAAGGAAAACGAGGATATAATAAAACTTTTCCGCAAGGTCACCGGCAACGAAAAGCTTGAGGTAAAGTTCGAGAAATTCAAGGATTCCAAGGCTCCTGCTCTTCTCAACCTCGGCGAGGAACAGCGCCGCATGGATGACTTCATGAAGACATATTCATACATGACAAAGTCAGAAGCCGGCCCCGCGCTCGCCGGACAAACCCTGATACTCAATACCTCATCCCCGATTTTCCCGCGCCTTGAGAGCCTTATTGAAGCAAAGGACGACGAAAAGGCCGGGTTCCTCGCGGGATACATCTATAAGCTGTCGACAATGGCGCACCGCAAACTGAACGCCGAGGAGCTGAATTCCTTCCTTTCCGACAGTTATGACATCCTCGGAAATTATTGATGAGTGATTTAAGTCAGAAATCCGACAACGAAATCATATCAGAAAATCTGTCCGAAATTTCGGGGCGGCAGGATAAGCTGAACAGTCTGAGAATTTTCGAAGCCTGCGAGATACTCCGGAATATAAAGTCTGCGCTCCCGCGCCCCGGTGCTGTAACCGAAACAGTTAATTTCATATCTCATTATTTTTCCGAATCGGGCTGGCTCGGCAGATTCAGCACCAAAGACAAAATACTCATCTGCCGGAAGCTGTCAAAAGTTCTGAGCGAGGCGGGTTATGAGCCGGGCGATCTGCTCTTCCCCGCCCCGCCTGCCTCGGACAGTTCTGTCATTGCATATGTAGACAACCAGTACTCGGCTGCGGCATATGAGATATTATCATCTTCGGTAAAAGGTGCCACACCCCGCATCTGCGGCTCATTTACCGAGATGTGCGACAGCACCTCCTCGGGCGAGACCGAAGCCTGCATTCTCCCTATTGAGAACACCTCAGACGGCAAGCTTCTCAGCTTCTATTCGTTAATCGACCGCTCGGACCTGAAAATCTCAAACATATGCGACGTTTACAGCGAGGACGAGTCAAGACGTACGCGTTATGCCCTGCTCCGCCGCAGTTTGCGCCGCCTGGATGACGAGGTTAATGAACTTTATTTTGAGTTCAGCTTCTGCCCGACTCCCGGGCTCACTGTCGACGAGATACTGCACGCCGCAGTGCTCGCCGACCTTGTCATTTACCGTATAGACTCGGTCCCCCTGAGATATAGCGAATCAAATTTCATCTTCCACCCCGTGCTGCTCGGGAATATTGAAAATATTCTCGTGTACACTCTCTTCCTCTCGCTGAACTCCGCGCAGTATACCCCGGTAGGCGTCTGCAGCCTCATGTCATGAGGCCGGGGGGCGGAGAACGGGAGATACGCGGCTTCTTTATAAAGAAGCCTGGCAAGAAACTTTTTAAAAAAGGGTAATATCATCGATATGGCTGATAAAATAACTTACACCACACACGGCACCTGTTCGCGGCAGATCGACATAACCGTCGAGGACGGCATCGTCACCGACATATCGTTTACCGGCGGCTGCTCCGGCAACACACAGGGAATCTCAAAGCTTGCTAAGGGGATGAAAATCGACGATGTAATTGAGCGGCTCGAGGGCATCCGCTGCGGATATAAATCCACCTCCTGCCCCGACCAGCTTGCAAAGGCGCTGAAAAATTTTAAAAATAAATAAGGCGTATTCAATATACGCCCGAAAATAATATCCCTGTAGATTCAGATTTATTTACTTATAACTTATCAGAAAGGCACCTCAACAATGCAGGACAGCAACAGTATCTATAATTCCTGGCTCAGTTCTCCCACCCTCAGTCCGGCAGAGCGGTCGGAGCTTGAATCGATACGTAGCAACACGGCCGAAATAAACGGACGCTTCGGTGCAAACCTGATCTTCGGCACCGGCGGTCTGCGCGGCAAGATGATGATGGGCACAAACGCGATGAACGTCCATACCGTCGCCCGGGCGACACAGGGACTGGCGCAGTATATAAAGGCCGTCGGTGCGGGCAGCCGCAGTGTTGTAATCGGCTGTGACAGCCGGAATAACTCAAAGGAATTCGCCCGCACCGCAGCATCGGTGCTCGCCGGCAACGGCATAAAAGTTTATCTTTTCGACGACATCCGTCCGACTCCCGAGCTCTCTTTCGCCCTGCGTCAGCTCGGCTGCGTCGCCGGTATCAATATCACTGCGTCGCACAACCCGAAGGAATACAACGGCTACAAAGCCTACTGGGACGACGGCGCACAGCTCTCGCCCGAGCAGGCTGACAAAATAGCAGAATTTATGAACAGCGTCGATGTCTTTTCCGGCATCCGCCGCGCCGACTTTGATAAAGCTGTTAAGGATGGTCACATATCGATAATCGGAGCCGAGATTGACGAAGCATATCTCTCAGCCGTGATGTCGCAGTCGATAAACCTCTGCTGCGTTAAAGAGGCTGCGGCAAATCTTAACATAGTATACACTCCGCTTGGCGGCGCCGGATACCGGCTCGTACCCGAAATTCTCCGCCGCATCGGTATCACAAATCTTTATGTCGTCCCCGAGCAGGCATCCCCCGACGGCAACTTCCCCACCACACCGAAGCCGAACCCCGAGTATAAACAGGTTTTTGAATGCGGTATTCCCCTGGCCGATAAAGTCGGCAGCGATCTTATCATCGCCACTGACCCCGACGCCGACCGAGTCGGCGTCATGGCGCGCGGCGCCGACGGTAAGTTTGTCGGAATCACCGGCAACCAGATGGCCTCGCTCCTTCTCGACTATATAATCAACGCCTATAAAACAAGCGGGAAAATGCCCCCCGAGCCTTACGCCGTAAAGACGATCGTCACCACCGAACTTATGGCGAAAATCTGCCGTGCCGGCGGTGTTGAGCTTTTCAATGTCCTCACCGGCTTTAAATTCATCGGTGAGGTGATCAAGAAAAAGGAGGCCGAGGGCCGCGGCAGCTTTATCTTCGGTGCCGAGGAGAGCTACGGCTACCTCAAGGGCACGCACGCCCGTGACAAGGACTCAGTGGTCTCGGCAATGCTCATCTGCGAGATGACGTCCTACTGCAAAAACCGCGGAATGACACTCATCGACGCACTTAATAATCTTTATAAACAATACGGCTACTCCCTCGAGAAAACCGACGAAATTATGTACGACGGCTACGACGCCGCCGCGAAGATGTCAAAACTCATGCAGAAACTCCGCGTCGAGACTCCGGAGAAAATCGCCGGCTCAAAACTCACCGTGATCAGCGACTACCTCGACGGTGTCGTAAGGGACCTTGAAACTGGGAAAGAAAGCGCCACCGGTCTGCCGAAATCCGATGTCATCCGCTGGCAGCTTGAAAATTCTGACGTCATAATCATCCGCCCGTCGGGCACCGAACCGAAGGTTAAATTCTATTACCTGCTCTCAGGTGAGAATGAAGCCGATGCATCGGCAAAGCTTGCAAAATACAAGGCCGTGATATCGGAACTTATAAGCTAATCAAATAAAGAAACCGCCTGTCACGCAGGCGGTTTCATTATTGATTGTCGTTATATACAATAATCTCATCGGGATTCACGAGATCAAGCTTGCTCTTGGCAACGCTCTCTATGTACTTGTCATCCATCGGCGCCTCGTATTCATGCTCCAGCGCCCCGATCTCTTCCTTGCGGCTCTCAATGCTGTTCCCTATAGACTCTTTTTCATTCTTGATCTCATTGAATTTCATAATGCTGTTTATGAAGATTCCGAGAGAAATCAGCATAACTACCGCGAGAACGCCGGTAATCATCGTATTCGGCTTGAATTTTGCGGCTTTATGCTTTTTGATGTCCATTGTTTTATCCTCCGCCTATCCGGGCATTCCTTTGGCTTTTATAGTATCGACGGCTTTGATTTCGCGCATCGTAAAGCGCTTCATCCTCCGCCTTCTCTCATGCTCGGCAGCTCTGCCGATAAGCATCACGATAAGCGATATCAGTTTTCTCACCGGATATGTCAGTATGCCGATGAAAGCGAATAGCAACCTCGCCAGCTGCTCGTTGAGCTTGCGCAAAAGGCTTCCGAGCGTCTTGTAACATAGAAAAAAACCGATGAGAAGACCGGCGAGCGCCAGGAAACGGAACTGACCGTCGTTTGTCCAGTATATGAGCACGGCGACAATCACACCGGCGACGGTAAAGAACAAAATATCCTTGATAAATATTATCACGTACCCTATCGGGTTTTCTTTCGCCGGCTTTACGCTGCCCTTTTTCCGGTACCTGACAAGGCAGCCAATGAAGCCAAGGCACTCCCAGAAAAGTTCAAGCAGAACGCCGCAGAGAAGAGACGCGACAAACATCCTCGCAAGGGCGATCGGATCGACTGTCATCAGATTTTAATCCTTCGAGAAAAATCCGCGGCGACTCTTTTTGACGCTGTCGGTATAATAAATGGAGTTAATTTGGCCGTCAACCGAGATAACTCCCCGGTCGGTGTCGAGTGTCCCGACCCGCAGGCCTTCGCCCTCGAGCGTCATATCTCCGCAGTCGGTGACAAGCATCACCGCCCCGTCGTCAAAGCTGGTGACTTCCTTGACGCCGGTAATATCAATGTGTTTTCTGCACTTTATTGTGCACTCGTGGATTTTCTGTGCCTCCGGCCTCTTGCTTTCGATGTTCATGACGAACCTCCGCATATGTTTATGACAATAAACTATATGCGGAAGCATGTTTGATTATTCTATAACTTCGTAGAGTCCGGCCGCGTCGGATTTCGCGGCGTGTTCCTTCACGTCGAGGACCCTTACCTTGAGCGTCCTCTGGCCGAATGTAATTTCAATTATATCGTTTTCCTTAACGTCATACGAGGCCTTCGCCCGTCTGCCGTTCACAGTCACATGCTCGGTATCGCAGGCATCGTTTGCGATGGTGCGCCGCTTGATTATCCTTGAAACCTTGAGAAATTTGTCAAGACGCATTATTTAAATGATTTCTTCAGTGCCTTGCTGGCCGTGAATACCGGATATGTGCTCTCCGGAATTACGACAGGCTCGCCTGTCTTCGGATTGCGGCCGGTTCTCGCGCCTCTGGTCTTGGTTTCAAATGTGCCAAAACCCGACAGCTGCACCTTGTTGCCTTCCTTAATTGATTTTACTATTGAACTGATCATGGCGTCGACTGCTGCCGCCGCATCCTTCTTTTTGAGTCCACCCGCCACAGCAACTTCATTGATGAGTTGAGCCTTGTTCATTTTTCTACCTCTTTCGTTTTTTATATTAAATAAACAGGTACAAAACCGGGAAACAGAAAGGGTCACGAAACAATCCGGATCGTCGCTCCCCGCTGAAATAGCCGGGCTGCCGGTTATACTGACTCCTGCTACTTGCAGATTAAACTTAATTTATTATAACATTATTATTCCATATATTCAATAGTTTTCTTAACATTTTTAATAATTTTTTATTTGATTCTGTCCCAGATTTTATCGAGTTCGGCAACAGAAATATTCTTTATGTCGACGCCTTCCTTTATCGTCTCGTTTTCCACCAGCTCAAAGCGTTTTATAAATTTATTTGTGGCGCGGTTCAGCGCTCCCTCGGGGTCAACCTTCACCTTGCGCGACAAGCTCGTAACGGTGAGTAAGAGATCTCCGATCTCCTCATCGATCTTTTCCGCGTCGCCTGTCTCAATCGCTTCGCTTACCTCGCCGGCCTCCTCATAAAGCTTTTCCGTTACCGACTTTACGTCGGGAAAATCAAAGCACGAGGCCCTCTTGCCGACCTTTGCCGCGCGCATGAGCGCCGGCAGAGCGGGCGGTACGGCGCGCAGACGCTCTGTGACCGTTTCACGCTTCTTCTCGCTGTTCTTGATTGCGTCCCAGTTTGTCACCACCTGCTCGGATGAGCTTACGCTGACGTCGCCGAAAACATGCGGGTGCCGGTGTATCAGCTTGCGGCAGATTTCGTCGCTCACGTCTCGAAGTGAAAAATTCCCCTTCTCGGTCTCAATCTGCGTGTGGAATATCACTTGAAGCAGAACGTCCCCGAGCTCCTCGCGCAAAAGCGCGGGGTTGTCGGTGTCGATCGCCTCGATGACCTCGTATGTCTCCTCAATGAAATCGTTCCGGATGCTCTTGTGCGTCTGTTCCCTGTCCCAGGGGCAGCCGCCCTCGCCGCGAAGTACCTCCATCAACAGACTGAGGTCGTCAACCGTGTAATGCTCCGCCGCCAGCAGATAGTTTATTTTCTCTTCCCTTGTCATTTCCCGCTCCTGTTCTTTCCTTTGTCCGGTATAGTTTTCCTGAAATTTTCCTGCCGCCCGGCAGCATCCCGAGCATCTCGGGCGTCGCCGCACCGGTGAGGAATATCATTATAATATATATCACCGCCGCTGCGGCAAGTGCCACCAGAAAAGCAAACGCTCCGGTGACGGTGTTCCCCGCCAGCCTGAATACAAGCGCCGCCCCGCCGACCGCTGCAAGCGCCGACGCCGATGCCGGTAAAAATGATTTACCGAGGCCCTGCGCCGACGGCATATATTTTAAAATAAAATAAATATTAAGCGCAACGACCGTCATATTGCAGAGGAATGTGCTGACCGGCGCGCCGGCGATATTGACCGCCGGATTGCTGACCAGAAGATACTCAGCTATAATTTTCACCCCGGCTCCGGCAAGCATCGATATGATCGTTTTCCCGGCTTTGCCGTTTGCCTGCAGAATAGCGTTTGTCGTTGTGATAAGACAGGCCGTTACAACCGACAGCGCCAGAATCGAGAGTAGGGGCGCCGCGATTGCTGCTGCCTCGGTTTCTCGTGGGAATATAAGCTTAATTATCTGTTCTGCGAACACAGACAACCCTGCCGACGCTGGCAGCGCGGCCAGCAGCGTCAGCCTGAAGGCTGAGTTTGCCACCTTTCCCGCCCCCGCAGCATCGCCCGATTTGAGGGCCGCTGAAATGAGCGGAACCGAGGCGATTGAAACCGGCGCGATAAGAGAGGGCGTCAGGCTGAACAGCGGCACGGCGATATTCCCGTAACAGCTGTAAAGCCGGTTTGTCAGAGATACCGAAAATCCGGCCGAGGTCAGGCAGTTTGCTATGAGCGAGGTGTCGATCAGCCCGGTCAGGCTTATGACAGCCGAGCTGAGCGTGATCGGCAGCGCAAGTTTAATCAGCCTTGCGGCAATCCCGCTTAACTGAACTTTACTCTTTTGTGCATCCTTATCCCCCGACTTATTCCGCTCCTGCCTGTCGTATATCGCCTTGGCTGCCGCGAGATAAAGCATCGAAAGCCCCACACCCGCCGTAATACCGGCGATGGCAAAGGCGGCAACAGTCTCCGCGTCATATCCCCGTCCGAGGGCGTATATTGCTCCCGCAAGGCCTAAAAACAGCTTCCCGAAAGCCTCAATAACCTGGGAGAGCGCCGTGTGCCTCATTATCTGGCGCCCCTGGAAATACCCCCGGTAAGCTCCAGAAACACAGGCCAGGAGCACCGCCGGAGCTATGGCGATTATGCAGCGCGCTGCCCCTGCGATGTTTATCAGCTGCGCAATCCCCCCCGATGCGAACAGCATGAGCAGTGTTCCGATAACGCCGACGATAAGGAAGATTCGGAGCGCTGCCCTGAAAATAGCGGTACACCTGGCCCCGTCCCCACCCGCCCCGGCTTCCGAAACCATTATTGACACAGCGACGGGCAGACCTGACGTTGAGATCACGAAAAGGAAAATATAAATATGGTTCGCCGCCAGGAAATAAGCCATTCCTTCGATCCCGACGTATTTTATGAGCGGTATTTTGTAAATCAGTCCGATGACCTTTGTGACCATCGCCGCAGCGGTGAGCACAGCCGTCCCCGAAACGAGCTTTTTGAGTGTCCCTTCAGCCAGACTGCTTTTCATACGCGCTCAACCCCCAAGGCTTGTATTGGGAATATTCTATCCGAAAATTCCCGATACCGCGTGTTTCACATTGAATTTAACGCACTCGATATCAATAGATTTATACTCGCCACCCTCGTACAATATTACCCCGTCGCACATAGTGAGGAGCACATTTGCCCGGTCAGCACTGTAGACGAGGGCTGACGACGGGTTGAAAAACGGTGTTGTATTAACCGCATCAAGATCAATCAGTACCGCGTCCGCGCGGTACCCCGCCAGAGTTCTGCCGCAGTCGGGCCTCCCCTGTGCGGCGGCTCCGTTTTCTGTCGCGCACTTTATTATCTCGCCCGCAGGAGCTGCTTCAGCGTCGCAGTTCACTCCCTTGTGTATAAGAGACGCCAGTTGTATTTCCTTCATTATGTTCAGACTGTTGTTCGACGCCGCGCCGTCGGTTCCGAGCGAGATATTAATCCCTGCGTCGTGCAGCTTTTTGTACGGCATAATCCCGCTGCCGAGCTTGAGGTTGCTCGACGGGTTGTGGGACACCGAGACATGCTTTTCTGCAAGCAGCGTAATATCATCATCTGTCAGCCACACGCAGTGCGCTGCGTTGACAGGAACATAGAAAACTCCCGCTTCATTAAAGAATCCCGCCGGTGTCACCCCGTATTTCGCGACGCAGGCGTCGTGTTCCCGCTTTGTCTCCGAGAGGTGAATCTGAATGCCGACACCGTTTTCCCGGCAGTATAGTGCCACATCCCGGCAGTATTTTTTAACGTTTGTGTATTCGGCGTGCAGCCCCATATCAATTTTAAGTTTACCGTCCCCAGCCCCGTCGAACTCACGGTAAAGCGAGAGCGCCTCATTGAAGCGCCGGTCGGACTTAGTATCAATATTCTCGTCAAATGAGACAAGCCCGCGTGAAAGATTAGCCTTCACCCCGCACTCGAGCACCGCCCGCGCCGACGCGTCCTCGAACATATACATATCCGAAAACGAAACAGAGCCCGAGGAAATCATCTCGGCGATGGCAAGTTTCGTGCCCCAGTAAACGCTCTCTGACGTGAGCTTGTCCTCAGCCGGAAGGATTTTTTCGTCCAGCCAGCGGAAAAGCGGCAGATCGTCACCTATTCCGCGGAAAAGCGTCATCGCAGCGTGGCAGTGGGTATTATAAAAGGCCGGGATAAGTAAATTCCCCCGGCAGTCAACGACACGGTCAAACGAACCCTGGGGCCTAGTTTTCCCCGTATAAGTAAAAAACGCTCCGTCAACCAGAACGTACGCGCTGCCGGAAATTCCGTATTCCGGCAGCAGTGTTGCATTCTCAAAAAGTGTTTTCATTATTTTGTTTTCTTAATAAATTCGTAGCAGAGCGAATTGTCCGAAATATACGCCTCGGGAACCGCCTCTATTCCGCTGATCTTTGAGAGCATTCTCTGCGAATTCATGTAATACTTGTTGTCGGACGGGACTTTTTTCAGAATATTATTAAGGTACGGGCTGAGCAGATTTATTTCAAAGGGCAGCGCCGAGTTTATGAAAAAGTCGCAGTCGACGGCATACGGGAAGATATTCAGCTCCTCGTTTGCCCTTACGCTTTCCCAGAGGTAGAGCGTGAACTCGGGAGAGGCCCCGCGGAAGTTATTGTCGCGCACAATTCGCCGTATAAGCCTTATCTCATCCGGCTGGAACACCGTGCCCCCGACGTCTATCGCGCTCTCAACGCTGATGTATACGCTCTTGTAAATATGATGACGGAAAAGATCGGTGACCTTCGGGTATATAGCCTGTATTCCCTCAAAAATAAATAGGTCATTGGGGTCTGAATCTATCTGCCGGTAACCCTTGCGTTTGCCTGAAATGAAGTCGAATTCCGGAATCATTGTCGGCTCGTCGGTAAAAACCTCAGAGACGCATTTTTCAAGCGCGTCGAAGTCGATCGTGTCCTCGGAATCATAATCTATCGCAGCATCCGGGTTGGCTGCCGCCCTTGCCTCAAGCACCTCGCGGTCGAGATAAAAGTCGTCGATCGACACCACATATACTTTCCTACCCTGGTCTGAAAGATATTTTATCAGTTTCGCGGCTGCCGTGGTCTTGCCCGAACAGGTCGGCCCGGATAACCCAATTAGCCTTAAGTTCTTTGTCTGACCGACCTTCTCAACGACTGCGGCAAGTCTTTCTTCGAATTCAGCCTCGCACTTCGCGACAAACGCCTTTGCGTCGGTATCTCCGGCAAACTGTTTTTTTGATTTCATCATGTTGTTTTCTCCTAGAGCCGCGCATGCGGCTTATTTACGCCCCGCGCAATATCATGTAATATATATAGTATTCCTTAAGATATCATCGCGCCAGTATATATTCTTCGTAAAATTCTTTTGTTTTTTTGTTGATTTCGTCGCGTCTGTCTTCGGCTAAGTATTCATATGGGTATTTCGGATTGAAAAGACGGGTGATATAAGTTTTCCCGCTGCCTGACGGGCTGTATGAGACCAGCTTTGTAACCGCCGCTGCGCCGGCCGCGAATATCGAGTGCACTTCCTCCATCATATAAATATTGTAAAGCCCCTCGAATCCATCAAGTGCAAAACCTACGTTCTCATAATTTCCTACCGTGTTCTTCTGCCTGTACATGTAATACGGCCGATACCCCGCCTGAACCGACTTTATCTGCGAATAGTCTACGCATTTCCCCGCGTCGCCTCCGTATCTTGAGTAGACGTTAATTCCCTGTTGCAGAATTTCGGCGGCTTTTTTTATACAAAATGTATGCACCGTCAAGTTTTCAGGCTTCATGGCAAGTATGCGGTCAAAGCTGTCCGAGAAGGACAGGAAGTTGTCTCCCGGAAGCCCTGCGATAAGGTCGGTGTTTATGCAGTGAACGCCCGACTCGCGGGCAAGGGCAAACGCCCTGAAAAAATCCTCTGCGGTGTGGGCGCGTCCGATTCCCGAGATGATTTCGTTATTCAGCGTCTGCGGGTTAACGCTCACACGGCTAACTCCGCCGGCGACGGCGACCTTGAGTTTCTCGGCGTCTATCGTATCCGGCCGCCCGGCCTCAAGCGTATATTCCTCAAGCTTTGACACATCAGTGCATCCGGCTACAGTGCCGAGCAGGCGGCGGAGTTGCTCATTATTAAGTATAGTTGGGGTTCCGCCTCCAATATAAACTGTTTTAACTTTCAGTCCAAGCTCGTTTATCATCCCGAACATCGACTTTATCTCAAGTATCAGCTTGTCCAGGTAATCGGGGATGAGCGATAGCAATTTCTTAGACGAATATGATACAAAGGAGCAGTATGAGCAGCGCGTCGGGCAAAAGGGTATTGAAATATAAACGCTGCAGTCGAACTTGCCCGGCACCCCGATTATTTTTTTCTCATTCACCGCCACGTCTGTCGCCAGCGCCGATTTTTTCGGTATCACAAAATATTCGGTGGTCATAATTTTCTTGACTTTAGTTTTGCTGAACCCCTGCAGTAAAAGGTCAGTGGCCACCTTCGACGGACGGACACCGGTCAGCATTCCCCAGGACGGGCGATATCCGGTGAGTTCTCCCGCCGCGGCGAGCACTGCCGCCCCGACCGCAATCTTGTTCTTCTTTTCGATGTCGGCACCCGCTGTATACTCCTCAAACTTCTTCGACGAGCATATCTTACCCATGTGGCGCATCTCCGCGTAGGCGTACACCCCGTTCGCTTCGGGTGTAACTCTCAGCTCAAGCACCGGGTTGTCATAGCTCTCTGCCTCGTCCTCCCCGAACTTCGCTCCCGGGAAAAAGATCATGCAAAGCGTTTGCACATAGTATATATTTATATCTCCGCTGACAATCAGTTTCATTCGCCGCTCCCTGTCCTCCCCCCGCTTTTTTTAAGGTCCCCGCTGTCAAGTACTATTGTAACCGGGCCGTCGCAGACAATATTAATCTCCATATGGGCACCGAATATCCCGGTACCTACGTGAGATATCCCGGCTTTCATGAGGCTTACGAAGTATTCGTAAAGCTCTCTCGCCCTCTCGGGCGGCGCCGAACGCAGAAAATCGGGCCGGTTCCCGTGGCGGCAGTCGGCCATAAGTGTGAAGTTCGAGACTATCAGCGCCTCGCCGCCCGTGTCTGCAACCGAAAGATTCATTTTACCCGCGTCATCACTGAATATCCGCAGTTTTATAATCTTTGCGGCAAGTTTCTCGGCATCCTCATTGGTGTCGGTCCCGGCGACTCCGAGGAGTATCATAAGTCCTCTCCCCGCCTCCCCGACTATATTTCCGTCAACCCTGACGCTCCCGTTTATTATTCTCTGGAGAACTGCTGTCATTTATCTATGCCTTTCATGCTGATTTCCGTAATATAGAAGCCCTTCGCCCACGTTCCTTCGCTTCCCATGTTTTTTAACGTACAACCTGCTCTAACTTTTATCTTATCCTATTTTCTAAAAAGTTCTCGCCAGGCCTCTTTTTAAGAGGCCGCGTATCCCCGCGTACATAATTAGATGAACCCTCTCACGATATCCTCGACTCCCGAAAGTCCGCGCAGCCTGTCGACGATCATGTTGTAATGGCTGATGTTCCGGCAGCTTATCTTCATGTTGATTATCGCCCTCGCGCTCCCGCGCTTCTGCGAGTTGATTGATAAAATCGGCACTTTCATGTCGGCCAGCACCGCAGTGACGTCTGCGATAAGTCCTATCCGGTCGAGTATATAGAGCTGCAGTATAGCCTCGTAAACGCCTGACGACGTCTCGTCGGTGCCGATGTCCCAATAAGCATCGACCCAGCGACCGGCGTCCTCAATCCGCCTCATGCCCTCGATCACGTTCGGGCAGTTGCGTTTGTGAATCGAAATACCGAATCCCTTGGTCACAAATCCGATTACCTCGTCGCCCGGCAGCGGATTGCAGCACTTGGCAAACTTCACCATGCAGCCCGACTCGCCGTCGACGATGATGCCGGTGTTCGACTTCATGTTCTTCGGCTTTTCTGAAATCTGAACCTGCTCAACCTCAGTTATCGGCACAGGTTCGGTTTCTGGGGTGACGACCCGCTCAAACTCGTCGTGCAGCTTAGTCGCAATCTTTGAAAGGGCGACTCCGCCATACCCCAGCGCGTTGTAAAGGTCGTCGGGTGTCATGAACCCGGCGCGCTGCGTCACATTATTTATTATCTCGGTGCGCTGGGCATCATTGTATGAACGGTTAAACCTGCGCAGTTCTGCGTCTATCATACCACGGCCGACGATTATATTGTCAGGCCGTTTTTCTTTCTTGAACCACTGGCGGATCTTCGACCGGGCTTCGCTTGTCTTGACAATCTTGAGCCAGTCGCGGCTCGGCCCCTTCGATGCGGCTGAGGTGAGTATTTCAACTATTTCACCGTTCTGCGGCACCCGGTCAATAGGAACTATCATTCCGTTAATTTTCGCCCCGATCATCTTGTTGCCCACCGCCGAGTGTATCGCGTAAGCAAAGTCAATCACAGTCGACCCGGCGGGAAGGGCGACGAGGTCTCCCTTAGGGGTGAATATATATGTTTCTTCCTGGAATATATCTGTTTTTATCGCCTGGAGGAATTCATCCGGGTCGCGTGCAGCGTCCTCGGTCTCAATCAGCCGGGCAATCCACTCGAGCTTCTTATCAATCTCTTCCTTTGACTGCTCGCCTGACTTGTACTTCCAGTGCGCCGCGATTCCGTATTCGGCAACCTGATGCATCTCAAATGTACGTATCTGGACTTCAAAAGGTATCCCCTCACGGCCTATCACTGTCGTGTGGAGCGAGCGGTACATGTTCGATTTCGGTGTTGATATATAATCCTTGAACCTTCCGGGAATCGAGCTGAACATCTCGTGTATTATCCCAAGAGCAGTATAGCACTCAAGCTCGGTTTCGACGATTACGCGTATCGCGTAAAAGTCGTATATCTCGTCGAAGCTCTTGTTCTGGTTGTACATTTTCTTGTATATGCTGTAAACCGACTTCACCCGGCCTTCAAGCATGTACTTTATATTGTTCTCGCGGAGTTTTGCTTCTATGTGCTTCCTCACGGTATTGATAAGGTCGCGGTTGAGTCCGTACTTTTTGTCGATGTCGTTCCTGACCTCGGCGTATCCGATGGGGTCGAGGTAATAGAGCCCTCTGTCCTCGAGCTCCTGCTTGATTTTCTGCATACCAAGCCGGTGTGCCAGCGGCGCGTAGACCTGCATTGTCTCAAGCGCCGTAACCCGCCTTTTGCTTTCAGGCTTGGCATCAAGCGTCCGCATATTATGCAGCCGGTCGCAGAGCTTGATGAGTATGACCCGGATATCCTTAGACATAGCGAAAAGCATCTTTCGGATGTTTTCGATATGCTCTTCTTCCTTGTTTTCGACCTGGATCGAAACCAGTTTGGTAAGACCGTCTACAATAAGTGCGACATCCTTGCCGAACTGCTTTTCTATATCCTTCAGGTTTGTTTTATCCGAGCAGTCCTCGACCGTGTCGTGAAGCAGCGCTGCGCAGATCGAGTCTGTGTCAAGTTCCATCTCGCCGGCGATTTCAGCCACGGCAACAGGATGGGAGATATATGCCTCCCCGCTGTTGCGGAACTGCCCTTCGTGCATCGCGCTCGCGTAAACAAACGCGCGCCTGATTTTTTCAGTATCGTACTTTTTACCTGTCTTCTCAAGCTTTTCGAGCAGCTTGTCGATATTCAGTTCATGTGTAGCTTTTTCCATAATGCTGCCCTCATAAGTTACGCGGGGTTACGCGGCTTTCTTGCAAAGAAAGCCTGGCAAAGAACCTTTTCCGACGCTGGTCCGATAAAACGCTATGCTGTCAAAAATTATTCTGCCAACCACGCCATGTTTATTATTTATCCGCCCTGTTTCTGCACTGGATTTTTAGTTTTTTTAGAATTGATGATTTATCGATACTCGTTTTCCCCTGATTGAATGAGATATCAAAGGCATAGAGCCCCTCGCCTATATTTTCCACCGAACAGATCTGCAGCTCTCTGAATATCCGGAGTATGTACATCAGCTTGACATAATTGATATCGCGCTGGGGTTCGTAAGTTTTTATGAGCGAGAGCATCATCCGGTCGGTAAGCGTGTCGTGCCCGAACCTGAATTCACGGCGGAGCATCGTATACACGGCTGCGAAATCGTCACGGTCGGGTATGATGTTCTCCTCAGCGTCAAAGGCTGCGCCCGATAATATTTCATCGTACCGGCTCTTAAGGCACCTGTCATCCTCGGCGCTCCGGCGCGACATTCGTATGTCCTGGACGATCAGCTGCACGCTCCTCACATTCTGATACTCATTTATGTCGACCGAAAAAAGTATGTCTGCGCGCTCTCCCTCGTGCAGCGGGAAGCGCGACAGGGGCATATTGAAATACATTGCGCAGAAAGTGTTTTCACCATCTGATATTATCAGTTTTGTATGCTTTCCGGCGCTGATCGAGAGGATTCTCGTCACCGTCACGTCGTATACAATGAAGGTCGGCACGGGATTTTTCACGCCGTAGGGTTCAAGCAGGTTGAGCTCAGAGGCAAGGGCAAGCGTCAGATCTGACAGATGCATGACGCAGTCGGCCTCAAGATTTACTGCCATATCCTCATCACGCAGGTTAACTGCCGCGTATTCGTTGATTCTCTTTCTGAACTCAGGAACCTTTGACCGCTCAATTGTAAGCCCCGCAGCCAGCTCATGCCCGCCGTACTTTACAAGAAGGTCCTCACATGAGTTCAGCGCCTCAACCAGGTTCATGCCCTTGACGCTCCGTCCCGAGCCTTTGCCGGTGTCGTCGCCGCACGAATATCCGCGTGAGCTTGCGTCAAACGAAATAAGCACCGACGGAAATCCGTATTTCTCGGTTATGCGCGATGAAACAATACCGATAATACCCTGCTGCCAGCCGTCGTCCTCAAGAACTATCACCCGGTCTTTCGAAAAATCGAACTCCTTCTCGATCTTTTTCAGCGCCTGCTCGGCGATCCGGTTTTCCTCAATCTGCCGTTGTATATTAATATCACAGAGCTCGTGCGCCAGGTTTTCGGCTTCGCTCTCATCCTCGGCGAGCAGCAGTTTAACCGCGGTGGAGGCATTCGATATCCGGCCAGCTGCGTTTATGCGCGGCGCGATTCCGTAACCTATGAAGTTTGAGGTTATTTTTCTTTTCCTGACGGTATGAGGAGCGCCCGGTGAACACTGACAGCTGTTCGAGGCGTCTATCAGCGCCGCAAGCCCGCGGCGCCGCGTTTCGGCTATCATCCTGATTCCGAATGAAACTATAAGCCGGTTTTCGCCGGCTATCGGCATCACGTCGGCGACGGTCCCGATCGCAACAAGATCAGCGTATTCGTTTGAAATTCTGCGGACTGCGTCTATGTCTGCCTCACCGCGCTCCCTTCCCTCTGTGATCTCGCAGGCGCAGAGCAGCTTGAACACCACTCCGACCCCCGCCAGGTCGCAAAAAGGATAGCCGCAGTCGGGGCGGTGGGGGTTTACAACAGCACAGGCCGCCGGCAATTCGGGGCGGCACTCGTGGTGATCGGTGACCACCATATCAATTCCGAGCGACGAAGCGTATGCGATTTCCTCGTTAGCCGTAATACCGGTATCGACGGTTATTATCAGATTAACCCCTTCGGCTTTGAGACTATCGAGTGCGCCGCAGGAAAGTCCGTACCCCTCGCCGCTCCTGCTAGGTATATAATAGCCGACGTCGGCTCCCTTTGATTTTAAATAAAGCCACATGAGCGACACTGCCGTCACCCCGTCGACGTCGTAATCTCCGTAAATAATTATTTTCTCGTTATTTCTCACAGCCGTCCGTATCCGTTCGACGGCTTTATCCATATCCTTCAGTAAAAACGGATCATGCAGTACGCTTTCCTCGTTTTTAAGAAAACTCCCGGCCATCTTTGGCGTTGTGTATCCGCGGTTGTAAAGAAGCGCCGCAAGTGTTCCCGATATCCCAAGTTCTGCCGATATCCCCTTCAGCGCGCTGTCCTTCCCCGCGTCTCCCGGAACATAACGTATGTTCCATATCTTCTCTCTCTTCTTTGGTTCCATGACACTCTCCGTTCCGTCAGCGCACGCGAATGTCCCCTCGGCACAAACGCGTCCGTAAACTGTTCATATTCATTCTTCATATCGTGAACCATATATGTTTCATATTATATTATTTTTATTGATTCCCCTTGTTACCTGCGTCATTTGTTCCGTTCCGGCTTATGACCGACACGATTTCAGCGTCGCAGCGCTTCTCGACTACAAACTTTGAGTAAAGCCAGACAAAGACGAAGCTGAGTACGATACCCGCCGCCGCACATATGCCTGCAATTATCGTATCTCCGGAAAACATGCTTCCGATCCACCAGCCGAGTGCAGCGAACAGAATCGGCATTAAGAATACCATCCATGCGTATCCCAAAACCCGTCCTGTTCCGGTGCTCACTGCGACAGTGTCACCCACCCCGGCTCCGATTTTATTATATGCCTTTGTCGTAAGTTTCCGGTCCCCGCCGGTAAGCGAGCATACAGAGCAGCCGCCGCCTTTGTTATTGTGACAGCCCTCGCAGGCTGACTTCCGGTCGGTCTCAACTATTGCAAACCCGCCTTCGGCGGAAATCACTTTTGCTTCTGTTATCATTATATAAGCCTCGCTAATATACGTTATAAGGATGTTAAGGTACGTTTGTCACTCTCTTGACACGTGTCAAGAGAGTAACCAGAGAAACACGCGGAAAGGAACCCATGGTTCCTCTCCGAACTTCTCCCTCTGGCTCTCAGCGCCAGAAGTGTACCGGTTCGGCAGCGTGTACGCCGGCGGGAATTATAACACTTACTCTTAATTCAATCTTTACACGCTGTAAAGCGCCCTATACTAAAGCGTTTGTACAGCTGGCCTTCGCGTAATTTTACGCTTCGGCGTGAAACTCGCCTGTTGAGGACAAATTTTTTGCTATTTTTTTTTGCTTTCCCCCGTATTCACCGTTCTCCGCGTCCCGGCTGGTGCAGCAGGGATGTGGGGCCCAACTGCACCAGCCGCAGTTCTTTAACGTACAATAGGTTTTGTCGAGAAGTAAATCCAATTTATTAAAAGTTCTTTGCCAGGCTTTCTTTCAAGAAAGCCGCGTATCTCCGCATCTCCGTCTCCCCGTCCCCCGTCTTACTCCACCGGTGCATACTTCGCCATAATCGCCTCCGCTACCCGTAATCCGTCTACTGCGGAGCTGGTAATACCGCCGGCGTAGCCGGCGCCCTCTCCGCAGGGGTAGACAAGGCTATGGCCTGGGGCGGTGAGGTCTTCGGTGCGGATGATGCGCACCGGAGCTGAGGTGCGGGTCTCGACGCCAGTGAGGACTGCGTCGGGAGCATCAAAACCTTTTATTTTCCGGCCGAATATCGTAAGACCGCGCCTGAGCGACTCGGACACGAATTCCGGAAAAATTCTGTCAATATCATATATTCCAACATTACCCGACATATATGAAGGGATAACGCGGCCGGGCTCGTGCTCAGCGCGTCGGGCCATGAAGTCGCCCACCGTCTCGACCGGTGCCCTGTATTCGCCGCCTCCGGCGGCGAATGCCGCACGCTCGATGGCGCGCTGAAAGGCGACAGCCCCCGCGGCGCCGCCCGGATAATCTCCGGTTCCGACGCTTACAGCTACGGCTGAGTTGGCGTTTTTCCCGTCACGTGCCATGTAGCTCATGCCGTTGACGACAAGCCCGCCTTCCTCTGAGGCCGCGGCAACCACTTCGCCGCCGGGGCACATACAGAAAGTATATACGCCGCGCCCGCTTTTTGTGTCTGAAAGCGTATATTCGGCCGGGCCCAGCCTCGGGTCGCCGGCGTGTTCGCCGTATAAGGCTTCGTCAATATCGCGCTGCAGATGCTCGATACGCACACCGACCGAAAAAGGCTTCGGCTCAATCAAAAATCCTTTTGAGAGGAGCATGGAGTAGGTGTCGCGCGCGCTGTGACCCGGAGCCAGCACAAGCGCTCCGGCGGTCATATCGCCTTTTGTCGTGTTAATATTAATCGTTCCGTCGGATTCAGTGAGACCATCCATCCGGCAGTCATATTTTACATTGCCACCGAGGCGTTCGATATCCGAAAGAATATTAGCGACCACAACCCGGAGCACGTCGGTGCCGACGTGCGGCTTCGCCCGCGTCAGTACCGACTCTGGCGCACCGTACTCATAAAGAGTCCGGAGCACATAAGCGCATCTCGCGTCGGAGATGCGGGTAACAAGTTTTCCGTCCGAGAAGGTGCCGGCCCCACCGGCGCCAAACTGAATGTTCGAGCCGGTGTCAAGTATGTGTGAGTCATAAAATCTATTAACCGCCGCGACCCGCCGCGCCACGTCAGCTCCCCGCTCTATGATAAGAGGCGAGTACCCGTGCTTCGCCAGCAGCAGCCCGCAGAACATCCCCGCGGGCCCGGTGCCGATTATCACCGGCCTTGCTTTGAGTTTTTCATTTCCGTAAGAAACTTTCAACTCCGGCTCGCAGTATTCCGAGGCGCCAAGTTCAGTCAGGGTATTTGCGCCTGCAGTATTTTCATCAAACCCCGATACGAGAACTGAGCTTACGCTCCTGATATCGTCCTTTTTCCGTGCGTCGAAAGACTTTTTATAAAGGCGAAAATGAAGCGGTGCGGTGTTGATTCCCGCACGCTTCATTTTCTTCTTCGCCTCAGTGAGTATCTCGTTGTCGCCGGCGGAAAACGGCAGGCTGATGCCATTCAGTAAAATCATCCGACCGTCAATCATCAGTACAGCCTTTCAACCGTTATATTGATACCCTGCTCCGAATTCTCCCAGACTACCCCGTCCGGAAGATTGATCGAGCTGATACGCATCTTGAATGGTGAATCTACGGTTATCAGGTCGTTATTTATCGTATACACCGACACTTCGTTAATGTCGTTCAGTATCTGCGGGTCGCCGACCAGGGTTATTTCGGCGGGGGTTATGGAGATTTCATAATTCGAACTGATGCTGTTCGTGAATGACACGGTCACAGTCACCGTCTTGCGCATAGTCACAGGCACCTTCACTATTATGTCGGTGACACTTAGCTTGAGATAAGGATTATCGATGACCTGGTCGTATTTATTGTAGAGGGCTATGCTGCCCGACAGAGTAAGGCTGGTCGTGATTTCTCCCGGATTGAACACCGCTGCGGCATAGGCTACTTCGTCAAGTGCGGTTTGCGTCCCCGTTATGGTAACAGTGTCATAATTCAGGATATAGTCGCCTACGGTATACTTCGCGTTCGCCGAATAGTTCAGCTTGACTTTGATAGCTCTTGTCACCTGTGTGTTTTTATCAACACTAACCGGTATTGTACTCGGCTCAACCGAAATAATCTCTGAATTTTCCGGCAGATTGAAGAGCACGGGCAGATTATACCGTCCGGTCTCTTTAATGTCGCTTGCATCGACATAAGCTTTGATGTCGGCTGCCGAAAGACCTCCGATATCAGATCTTTTCCCCTTTAGGGTAATCGTCACAACGTTGCCGTAACCGCTGGTTATAGACATGCCGCCGGCATCGATAGCGGATTTTCCCTCGATATCCACAGTCACGTATGATATTTTATTTTCATAGCCGGTGTCGCTTGTGTTCATGACATAAAGCCAGATGGTGAAAGAAAAGAGAAGGCATATGACTACGGCCCATTTGTCGGCACGTGTCATGTTGCGGGTGTACCATCCTCTGAAAACCATCCAGTAATTCTTTATTATAGTCCAGATATTCTTAAAAATTCTGACTGCCCGGGTTTTCTTTCCGTCGGTCCCGGACTCGGGCCCGGGGCTGTTTTCCGGGCGAGAAGACCTTGTATCAGAATCTGATTCATAGGTCAGAGGAGAATTTTTTTTATCCATTTTTCCACCCCTCCTTCTCACCTTCCGCCAAAGGCGTGATTGTTTTTTCTTGCCATATGCTGCCCGCCGTGAGCGACAAGCCGCAACAGCTCCTGCTTGAGCGTATTGTAATTATAGTTTCTGTATATCCGGCCGCCGTATGCTATCGAAATAATTCCGGTTTCCTCCGAAACGACCACAGACACCGCGTCGCTCTGCTCGCTGATTCCAATCGCCGCACGGTGACGTGTTCCGAGACCCGAGTCAATGTTTTCATTTGACGAAAGCGGGAGAACGCAGCCGGCAGCGAAAATCTGCATATTGCGGATTATCACGGCTCCGTCGTGATAGGGAGCCTTGTTGAAGAATATACTCTGCAGCAGCCTTGACGACAGTTTAGCTTCGATTTCGTTTGACGGCTTGATGAACTCGCCGAGTTTTACCGAGCGCTCGATGACTATCAGCGCCCCGGTCTTGTAGAGCGACATGTCGCAGACCGCTTCGCAGATAGCGTCAATTCCGGCGTTCATCGCCGCCATGTCCCGTGTCTCGGTCATGCTTATATTGCGCAGGCCCGAAAGCGGCGAGTTTCCGACCTTCTCGAGCGCAGCCCGCAGCTCGGGCTGAAAAACGATGATGATCGCAAGTATGCCGACCTGGTAAAAGTTCTGCAGAACGAATTTTATCGCGTGCATCTGGAAAACGGTGCTGATGATGAGGAAGACGATTATAAGCACAAGCCCCGAAATAAGCCTGCCGGCGCGCCGGTTCTTTATGAAATGGTATATTGCGTAAAGAAGCAACGCAAGAATCAGGATATCAAGAATATCAATAAACCGGATATCTGATACCGGATAAATTATATATTGCTTTATATTATCCCACAGTGTGGTGAAAACGTTACCGGCTTTCAGCATTGTAAGAGACCTTTCCTGTAAGTTAATATGCAGAAGGGCAAACAGCCGTCAATTAAATATATGTATTAATTATTATATCATAAATTCCCGCGGATTTCAAATGTAAACACATAATATTAACCGTTTGTTTATAAAGTGTTTAAGAATTTTTTTCATATGTCGGAATAATTGTCCATATTGAACTGATTTTTTAATAAAAAAGATGAAAAAATATATAGATTGGAAATTTCATCATCGAGCAAAATGTTCTATAATAATACAATATACGAAACCGGGAAAAGGGGGAGCGGCCATGGAGGGTCTTTTTAATATGCTTGCGCGCAATATCGTAGTCTGCGGACATTTCGGAAGCGGAAAAACCAACGTATCGGTAGGTCTTGCCGCTGTGCTTCCCCGCGGAAACGGGGCTCTCGTAGACCTTGATATCGTCAATCCCTACTTCCGGGCGGCAGACGCCGCACCCCTTATGAAGGACGCGGGAATCGACTGTTTAGTTCCCCAGTTTGCCAATACAAATGTCGACATTCCCTCGCTCGGAGGTGAAATTTATTCGGTTTTCGCCAAAGAAGAGACAAACCCGCGTTACCGCACCGTCTTCGACGTCGGCGGGGACAGCGGAGCTGCGGCACTCGGGAGATTGCGCGGCCAGCTCACCCGGCTCGGATACTCTATGATTTTTGTCGTTTCCATGTACCGCCCGCTCACCTCCGATCCCGAATCGGCCGCCGCCGACCTTTACGAAATAGAAGCTTATTCAAGGCTCAAAGCCACGCATATAATAAACAACTCAAACATCGGAAAAGAGACAACTCTTCCCGACATCGAAGCCTCGTTTGAATATGCCGGAAAAATCGCACAACTCACCCGCCTGCCTCTTCTGACAACCACGCTTCACAGCCGGGAGTTTTATGACACACTTGTACAGAAATACCCCGGAATGTCCTTTACAGTAATACCCGATTCCACCCGACGCCTATTTTGATATCAATCCCTAAAAGGAGAAATATAAATGAACAGAGTAACCTTTTCCACTGATCTCTGCAAGGGCTGCGGACTTTGCGTCCTCGCCTGCCCGCGCAAGATCATTAAGCTCGATACCTCCTCAATCAATAAAAAGGGGTATCACCCCGCGTCGCAAACCGACCGTGAGAAGTGCATAGGCTGCGCTCTTTGTGCCGTCATGTGCCCCGACGTCGTAATCACAGTCGAAAAGAACGTTTAAGGAGGATAAGACCGAATGTCCGAAAAAGTACTTATGAAGGGCAATGAAGCCATTGCCGAAGCCGCTATACGCAACGGGTGCCTTTATTTCTTCGGCTACCCGATAACTCCCCAGACCGAACTTGCCGAATATATGGCCAAGCGCATGCCGAAGGTCGGCGGACTCTGTCTGCAGGCAGAAAGCGAAGTCGCCGCCATCAATATGGTGCTCGGCGCCGCTGCATCGGGAGTCCGTTCAATGACATCTTCTTCTTCACCCGGAATCTCGCTCAAGAGCGAGGGCATCAGCTACATGGTCGGCTGCGACCTCCCCTGCCTTATCTGCAACGTGCAGCGCGGAGGCCCCGGACTGGGCGGCATTCAGCCGGCGCAGTCCGACTATTATCAGGCCGTCAAGGCAAACGGGCACGGAGACCTGCATCTCTTTGTCGTCGCCCCGGCGTCGGTTCAGGAGATGGTGACACTCGTCGGTCGCGCATTTGACGTCGCCGATACATACCGCACCCCCGCGCTTCTGCTCGCCGACGGCGCTCTGGGACAAATGATGGAGCCGGTGGATTTCACCGCCGCCCTCACCGGAAAACGCACAGTTCCCGCAAAGGACTGGGCGACATCGGGACACGAAAACAAGCGCAAAAAGAACATAGTCAATTCCCTCTTCATAAACCCCGACGAGCTTGAAAAATCGGTGCTCGAAAGATTCGAGAGATATAAGAAGCTCGAGGAAAACGAAGTCCTCTTTGAGGAAACTGATACAGCCGACGCCGACATAGTTCTCGTGGCGTACGGCATCACCTCGCGTATCTGTAAGTCGGCAATAAACATGGCGCGCGCTAAGGGGATCAAAGCCGGGCTTATCCGCCCGATCACCCTCTGGCCGTATCCCAAGGCCGCACTTGCAAAAGCTGCCGAGAGGTCGAAACATTTCCTTGTCGTTGAGCTCAACATGGGGCAGATGGTGGACGACGTCAAAGTCGCGATCGAATGCCGCCGTCCGGTCTCCTTCTTCGGACGCACCGGAGGCATGCTGCCGACGGCCGAGGATGTTCTCGCCGAAATAATAAAAATCAACGGAGGCTTGAAATAATGGTCGTTTTCGAAAAACCCAAGGCACTTTCTCCGGTGCCCTTCCACTACTGCCCCGGCTGCACACACGGCATTGTCCACCGCCTCGTTGCCGAAGCCATCGACGCCCTCGGAATCGAGGGTAAGACGATCGGCATCGCCCCTGTCGGCTGCTCTGTGTTCGCCTACAACTACTTTGAATGCGACATGATACAGGCCGCGCACGGCCGTGCGCCGGCAGTCGCAACCGGCGTCAAGCGCACCCATCCCGACAATATAGTCTTCACCTATCAGGGTGACGGCGACCTCGCCGCCATCGGCACCGCCGAAACGGTTCACGCTGCGACCCGGGGTGAGAACATCACAATCATATTCATAAACAACGCTATTTATGGCATGACCGGCGGCCAGATGGCCCCGACCTCTCTTCCCGGCCAGGTCACAACCACCTCGCCCTACGGCAGAGACTTAAAAATCCAGGGAAACCCGATCCGAGTCTGCGAAATGCTCGCGACGCTTGACGGAGTGGCCTATGCCGAGCGCGTTGCGGTAAACAACCCCAAAAACGTACTGAAAACCAAGAAGGCAATCGAGAAGGCTTTCAAAAATCAGATTGACAAAAAAGGGCTTTCAATAATCGAAGTGCTCTCCACCTGCCCCACCAACTGGGGCATGACGCCCGAGGAGGCGCTCAAGTGGGTCGACGATAAAATGGTTCCCTACTATCCCCTCGGAGTTTACAAGGACATCGACGCCAAAACCGCAAACGGGGAGGAAGTAAAGAAATGACAACTGAAATTCTTCTTGCCGGTTTCGGCGGCCAGGGAATCCTCTTCGCCGGCAAGCAGCTCGCCAAGGTCGCCATGCACAACGGCAAAAACGTCTCCTGGCTCCCGTCCTACGGGCCTGAGATGCGCGGCGGCTCGGCCAACTGCTCGGTTATCATCTCCGACTCTGAGATCGGTTCGCCGATCATAAACCGCCCAGACATACTCATCGCCTTTAATCTCCCCTCTTACGAAAAGTTCGAGCCGAAGATCAAGGACAGCGGCATCCTCATCGCCAACAGCACCCTCATCCCCGAAATCAGCAAGCGCAGCAATATAAAAGCCTACTATATCCCCGCGACCCAGCTTGCCTCCGACAACGGACTTGAGGGCGGCGCGAACGTGATCACGCTCGGTTTCCTGCTTAAAATCACCAATCTCTTCGACTACGACGAGTTTGTAAACCTCATGATCGAAGGCATCCCCGCCTCGAAAACCCAGCTCATCGAGAACAACAAAAAAGCTCTCAGAATGGGCTATGACTATCAGGCGTAAGAAAAGGGAGATACGCGGCTTCTTTGAAAAGAAGCCTGGCAAGAAACTTCATATAAACAGCCATATAAACAATGATTTTCAAGTTAGGCATAATTTCATTGGAAAATAATTTTTGTAAAGCTTTTGCGGAGCTTTTCTCGAAAAGCGACCGTAGCCCCCGTACCCGCCGCACATACTGTGCGGCGGTGTTTTTATATGCCGTTTTGCTTGATTCACATGTATTTTTATGATATAATTGAAATAATATCTTTTGTGAGGATGAAATTCATGAATTTTGATATCAATATTCCCGTCAGGGTTATTTCAGGCCGTGGCTGCGTGCGTGAAAATGCTAAAAAGCTTGTCCTCGGCAAGCGAGCGTTCATCGTATGCGGGGCTCACGGCGCGAAGGCAAGCGGCGCGCTCGACGACGTGTGCGCCGCTCTCAACTGCTCGGGAGCTGAATACCTGATATTTGACAAGGTAACCGAGAACCCGCCGATCGGCATGTGCCACGAGGGTGGCCGGGCAGCTGCTGAATTCGGTGCCGATTTCGTGATCGGAATCGGGGGCGGCTCCTCGCTCGACGCCGCCAAAGCCGTCGCCGCCTTTGCCGCAAACCGGGATATTGAACCTCTTGATATATACGACACGGCGAAGCGAACGAAAAGTTCCCTGCCGCTCGTCCTCATTCCGACAACAGCCGGAACCGGCAGCGAGGTGAACGCCTACTCGGTGCTGACCCTGCCGGACGGCCGGAATAAGAAAACCTTCACAAGCGAGGATTCATGGGCTAAGGTCGCTTTCCTCGATCCGCAGTACACAATGTCAATGCCGCACGCCGGCGTGGTAAGCTGCGCGCTGGACGCCTTCTCGCACGGAATCGAGTCATACCTCTCGCCGAAATCGGCCGATCTGTCATCAATGCTCGCCATGTTTGCAATGAAAAAAATCTGGAATATCCTCTCGTCCTACCCCGATAACTTCACAATAGAGATGCGCGAAGACCTGCTTTATGCCTCATGCGCCGCCGGCATCGCGATCAGCATGACCGGAACCGGCTTCCCTCACCCGCTCGGTTATCCGCTCACTCTGCTCGATAATGTCCCGCACGGGGCAGCCTGCGCGGTATTTGAGGGTGACTATATCGAATACAACGAGCGGACCGAGGCCGGAAAAGTAAAACTTGATGAAATCTGCACTGTCCTTGACACCACGACCGGAGTGATGAAGGAGTTCCTCCCCGCGCTCTCGGGCGTCGACCTAAAGCTTACCGACGAGAAGATAACCGAATATATCGAACTCGTCGCCGGCGCGAAAAACTTCGCTAACAGCCCCTACGTCATAAACAAAGACGAAATGTACAACATCTACCGCAAGCATTTCTCAACCGGCAGAAAAAAAAGAAAGGCGCAGGTTTGAAAGATAACTCTTTCAAACAGCAGAAAGAAGGAAAAATCATGCTCGAACAATTGAAAAAACAGGTCTATGAAGCAAATATGCTTCTTGTCAAATACAATCTTGTGATTTTCACCTGGGGAAACGTCAGCGGGATTGACCGTGAAAAAGGTCTTGTCGTTATCAAGCCGTCAGGCGTTGACTACGATAAGCTCTCGCCTCTCGACCTCCCGGTAGTCGATCTCTCCGGAAACATCGTCGAGGGTAGCTTCAAGCCTTCGTCCGACACGCCGACACATATCGCATTATACAAAGCCTTCCCGAACATCGGCGGGATCACCCACACGCACTCGGTCTACGCGACCTCATACGCGCAGGCCGGCCGCGGTATCAAGCCCTTTGGAACTACTCACGCCGACTATTTCGGCGGAACAGTCCCCTGCACCCGCAAGATGACGCCGAACGAAATTTCAGGCGATTATGAAAAGAACACCGGTACAGTGATTGCCGAAACCTTCGCCGCCGGCATCGATTACGCGCGCGTTCACGCCGTGCTGGTACACTCTCACGGCCCCTTCACCTGGGGAAAGGACGCCCGGGACTCGGTCGAAAATTCGATAGTGCTAGAAAACGTGGCTCATATGGCCTACAACACCGAGGTGCTCGCAGTTGCGGTCGGCCCGAACGGCGGAATACCGATGCAGCAGGACCTGCTTATAAAACACTATACGAGAAAGCACGGTCCCACAGCCACTTACGGTCAAAACAAATGAAAACAAAACGGATTTTACCGGTGCTCTTTTTAATATCAGTCCTCGCCATATCGCTGCCGTCATGCAACCGGAATACAGCCGGGACTGATACTCTTTCGGACGTCACAAATCAGGAATCTTACACGCCTGGTACCTATGATTTCTCTGATTTTGTGACAGACACTCCGGCCTCAACGAGCGCATCAGTATCGGTTAAAGACCCGTCAAAAATTAAATTCACCTTCACTCAGGAGTCTGTCGCCTCGCTTGACGCCTCCAAATACTCGAAATTCAACGGCTGCGCCGAGCCGTCAGTGCTTGTCCCCGGGCTGAATCAATACATGGTTCCCCAGGGCATGGACATATGGCCCGACATGAACTGGCTTCTCATCTCTGGCTATTTTTCAGACACAAAGTTCAGCAAGTGCTCGGTGGTTGTCGCAGTGGACCTTGTGTCCGGCAAATTCATCGGCGAATATTTTCTTAAAAACGCCGACGGAACCGACCACGACAGCCACGCCGGAGGCGTCGCCGTAACTAAGAAAAACCTATTTATTTCAAACGCCGGGTACCTTCACCGCATTCCGCTCTCCTCAGTCCTCGCAGCGGAACAGTCAGGGAGCGTAAAAATAGCCGAGTCAATCAGCGTTCCGGTGAACAGCTCATACTGCAACTATTCGGGCGGCGTCCTCTGGGTGGGCGAGTTCCAGTACGGCACATCTTATAAAACCGACGCCCTGCATAAAATGAAAAACCGGGACGGCGACACATACTACGCCTGGACTGTAGGTTACCTTCTCGACGAGACAACCGAAAATGAGTTCAAGGCGTCGGCCATAACTTCAACTTACGCAATACCCGATTACATCCTCTCGATCACCGAGCGGATACAGGGTATGACGGTCCTTTCCGACGACTATATCGTCCTCAGTCAGTCCTACGGCCGCGGGAACGATTCAACCCTCTTCATCTACAACAATCCTCTGTCCGAAAAACCGCACAGCCAGTTTACATATAACGGCCTCACCATACCGGTGTGGTTCCTCGACAATAAAACCGGGGTGAAGAAGCTTACCGCTCCGCCGATGACTGAGGGTGTCGCCGCGTTTGACAGCAAACTCTATGTCCTTTTTGAGTCGGGGGCCGATACATACCGCAACGGCGGGGGAAAGAACCCGACAGACAAAGTGTGGATTGTGGACGTGGAGAAAGCAACTAAATAATAAATAATAAACCGGAGGAGCCTATATCAGCTCCCCCGGTTTTCAATACTTTGGTTATGCGACGCGTTTTATATTATTGGGCCGATTCAATATCGGCCCGCCGCTCCCCGTCTTAGCCTCCCCTAACAGGGGAGGTGCCGGGCTTCGCGCGGCGGAGAGGTTTAGCCCAACTGACCCGCCGTCGTTCTTAATCGTCCATCTGGTTTTGCCGAGCAGCCAAACCAATTTGTTATAGTTCCTGAAAAGGGGTCCGAGGGAAAACTCCTTATAAGGAGTTTTCCCCCGGCGTCTCCCGCTTTATTTCTTGCTCCTCGCTGTTTTGAGCATATCGTTCTTGATGTTCCAGAGTTTGTCGGAAAGGTCAACGTAGTAGTTATGCGGGTTGGTAAAGCGTCTGACTTCCTCCCACATGCCGTTCAGTTCGTCGTCGCAGTGGTTTCTGATATCGGCGAGCGCCGGCAGATTGTAAACCTGTCTGCCGTTCTTAAAGACTGGAACAAGGAGTTCTGTGGCGGTAAAGTCTGTCATCACCTTGCGTTTCCAGGTGTATTCGGGGTCAAATATTTCAAGCGGCTGGGTATCGTCGATTTTTTCGTCCCAGACGGTGACAAGGTCCGCCTCGGCTTTTCCGCTTTCTCGGCCGCGCAGGCGGTAGACTTTCTTGAAGTGGGGCGTCGTAATCTTGCCGACGTTTTCACTTATCTTGATTTTCGGAACTATATTCCCGTCTTTGTCCTCGACGGCGGCAAGTTTGTAAACCGCGCCGAAAACAGGGTCGCTCATCGATGTGATAAGGCGCTCGCCGATGCCGAACGCGTCGATTTCAGCGCCCTGGCGGATCAGCTCGCGGATAATGTACTCGTCAAGCGAGTTCGATACGACAATCTTGCACTGCGGGAACCCGGCCTCGTTAAGGCGCGCACGGACCTTCTGCGACAGGTATGTGATGTCGCCCGAGTCAATCCTCACGGCGCATTTCGTGATTCCGCGGGGTATCAGGACTTCCCGGAAGGCCTTGATAGCGTTCGGCAGCCCCGATTCAAGCACATTGAAAGTATCGATGAGCAGCGTGGAATTGTTCGGATAAATCTCGCAGTAGGTCTTGAAAGCGGTGTATTCGTCGTCGAACATCTGCACCCAGGAGTGTGCCATTGTGCCGGTTGCCGGTACGCCGTAGCACTCGTCGGTGATGGTGCAGGCAGTCGCGGCGCAGCCCCCGATATATGCAGCTCTGGCGCCGAGTATCGCTGCGGCCGAGCCCTGCGCACGGCGCGAGCCGAATTCGCTGATCGGTCTTCCCTTCGCAGCCCGCGTCATCCTCGATGCTTTTGTCGCTATTAACGACTGATGGTTCAGTTCCATGAGTATATATGTCTCGATAAACTGTGCCTCTATTGCCGGGGCGCGGACGGTCAGAAGCGGCTCCCCCGGGAAAACCACAGTTCCCTCTGGAACAGCCCAGATGTCTCCGGTGAACTTGAAATTCCGCAGATAATCGAGGAAACCCTCGGAAAAAAAGCCCTTCGAACGGAGGTATTCAATATCCTCTTCGTCGAATTTCAGGTCGTTTATATAGCTGACGATCTGCTCGAGCCCCGCAGCGATGGAATAACCGCCCCCGTCGGGATTATTGCGGTAAAACGCGTCGAAATAAACGATCTTATCTCTCAGTCCCGACTGGAAATAGCCGTTTCCCATCGTAAGTTCGTAAAAATCACAGAGCATAGTATAATTTTGCGTTATTTTCTTCATAGTGCTGCATACCCCTTTCCCGCAGCCATTGGACAGACTGCCTGTTTATATGTGCAATATTTTGATTAACAGTATACCACAATTTTAATTGTAATGCAAATAAATCTTAACATTTCCTGATTTTATTGAAATACTTGCGTGTTTATGTTAGAATGTTGTAGTAACATTTTACATCATATTAAAACAGGTTGTTAATTTAACAAAACATATCCTTGTAAAGAGTCACCGTCTTTTTTATAATTGAACAGTAAAGAACAAATAAAACGCCGCGTGCAGCGGCGGAAGATTATCTTTAAGGAGGCAATATGTCAATATTTCCGGGCTATTCCGCAGCGCGCGAAAAGTATTCAAAACTCGGCGTCGACACGGACGCCGCGATTGAAACGCTCCTGAGCATCCCGATTTCCCTGCACTGCTGGCAGGGCGACGATGTCAGAGGATTTGAAGGCTCGAAGTCGCTCGACGGAGGCATTCAGGCCACCGGCAACTACCCCGGCGCCGCCCGCACTCCCGACGAACTCATGGCAGACATCGACTTCGTACTCGCTCATGTTCCCGGCAAACACAGAATAAATCTTCATGCCTGTTATGCCATTTTTGAGAACGGCGAATTTTCTGACCGCGATCACCTCGAGCCCCGCCACTTTAAAAAATGGGTGGAGTTCGCGCGTGCCCGCGGCCTTGGAATCGACTTCAACCCGACCTGCTTCTCGCACCCGAAGGCAAAAGGGCTCACGCTTTCAAACCCTGACGAAGAGATAAGGCAGTTCTGGATCAATCACTGCATCGCCTGCCTGCGCATCTCTGAATACTTCGCCCGCGAGCTCGGCACGCCCTGTCTTATGAACATCTGGATTCCCGACGGAATGAAGGACATCCCCGCCGACCGCTTATCCCCCCGTGCCAGATTTGCCGACTCGCTTGATAAAATCCTCGCCGCCGGATATGATAAAAACCTGGTTTATATTTCGCTTGAGTCGAAGGTGTTCGGCATCGGGCTTGAATCATATACCGTAGGATCGGGAGAGTTCTGCCTTAATTACGCAGCGTCCCGCGGCATTCTCTCTCTCATGGACAACGGACACTACCATCCAACCGAGTCTGTGGCCGATAAAATCTCCTCAATGCTTCTTTTCTCGGAAAAAATCGCCCTGCATGTCACCCGCCCGGTTCGCTGGGACAGCGACCATGTTGTACGTTTTGACGATGAAACCCGTGAAATTGCCAATGAAATTATCAGATGCAACGCCCTCGGCCGCACCTTCCTCGCCCTTGACTACTTCGACGCCAGTATCAACCGCACCGCCGCATGGATACTCGGGCTGCGCAACCTTCAGAAAGCGCTGCTCTCAGCGCTCCTGACGCCCCACGAAAAACTCGCCGGATTCCAGAACACCGGAAACCTGACCGAACTGATCGTCATGCAGGAAGAACTCAAAACAATGCCTCTGGGCGACGTCTGGGCTGAATTCTGCAAAAAAGCCAGGATCGAGCCAAGCGAAAAATGGTTCCTCGACGTTCTTGAGTACGAGAAAAACGTCCTCAGCTTAAGAAAATAATTAAGAGATATAAGGAGATTTTCGTAATGCTATATAAGAAGAACTCCGCCCCGGACCTCTCGCCCGAGCTGTTTAAAAACCCCACCTGCGAGTACCGCGGCACCCCGTTCTGGGCCTGGAACTGCAAGCTTGACAAAGCAGAGCTCCTACGCCAGATCGAAATTTTCAAGGAAATGGGCCTTGGTGGCTTCCATATGCACTCGCGGTCGGGCATGGCAACCCCTTACCTCGGAGAGGATTTCATGAACCTCGTGTCCGCCTGCGTCGACAAAGCCAGGGAAGAAGATATGCTTGCCTGGCTCTACGACGAGGACCGCTGGCCCTCCGGTTTTGCCGGCGGACTTGTGACAAAAGATCCCGAGCACCGCATAAAATACCTGCTCTTCACCCCGACCCCCTACGAAAAGGAAGGCGCCGTTCGCGCCACTGCAAACCGCAACGGGCTTGGCAGCCTTATCGCCACATTTGACATCGTGCTCGACGAGGTTGGCTGCCTTAAAAATTACCGGATAATCAAAGAGGGCGAAAATCCCGCGGGAAAACTCTGGTACGCATATCTTGAAACAGCCCAGTGCACCCCCCGCTACAACGGTTTTACATATGCAAACACCTTGCGTAAAAAGACGATCGACCGCTTCATAGAAGTCACATACGACGCATATAAGAATAAAGTGGGAAACGAATTCGGGAAAACCGTCCCGGCAATATTCACCGACGAACCCCAGTTCATCCATAAGCAGACACTGCGCTTCTCAGACGTGGCTCAGGACGTCTCGCTTCCCTGGACCGATGATCTCGGTGAAACCTTCGCGGCAGCCTACGGCGGCGAGGACCTTGTCTCTCACATTCCGGAGCTCTTCTGGGAACTGCCCGGTGGCAAAATATCGCTCATTCGCTACCACTACCACGACCATGTCTGCGAAAGATTCACCGAGGCCTTCGCCGACAACATCGGCTCCTGGTGCCAGAAAAACGACATAATGCTCACCGGACACGTCATGCGTGAGCCCACTCTCCTCTCGCAGACCGGAGCTGTCAGCGAGGCGATGCGCTCATACCGCTCCTTCCAGCTCCCCGGCATCGACATGCTGGCGAACAAACATGAATACACCACCGCAAAGCAGGCGCAGTCGGCCTCTCACCAGTATGGCCGCGAGGGTGTCATGAGCGAGCTTTACGGGGTCACTGGCTGGGATTTTGATTTCCGCGGACACAAACTGCACGGCGACTGGCAGGCGGCGCTCGGTGTCACCGTCCGGGTTCCGCACCTCTCCTGGGTTTCGATGGAGGGCGAGGCCAAGCGCGACTACCCCGCCACGATCAGCTATCAGTCCTCATGGTATAAACATTATTCATATATTGAAGATCACTTTGCCCGTGTCAACACTGCACTGACCCGCGGTAAACCCTGCATAAAGGTGGGCGTCATCCACCCGATTGAGAGCTACTGGCTGCACTGGGGGCCGTCCGAGCAGACCGCACTCATACGCGACCAGCTCGACACAAATTTCCAGTCCATCACCGAATGGCTGCTCTTCGGCTCGGTTGACTTCGACTATATCGCCGAGTCGCTCCTTCCCTCACAGAACACGGCGGGCGGCAATCCGTTATCGGTCGGCGAAATGAAATACGACGTAATAATCGTCCCCGAGTGTGAAACCCTTCGCTCAACCACCGTCGAGCGGCTCGCCGCCTTCCTTGACGCAGGCGGTAAACTGATCTTCATGGGCGGCGCCCCAAAGTATATCGACGCCAAGGCCGAGGCATCCGGCCCCGCCATTGACCTTTACAACAATCCCCGGGCCGAGCGAGTATCCTTCTCGCGGGGCGCGATTCTCACCGCCCTTGAGCCCTACCGCGTAATCGACATCCGTAACACAAGCGGCAGCCTCACCGACAATCTCGTCCACCAGATAAGATACGACGGTGATGATATGTGGCTCTTCATCTGCCCCGGCAAGGACCCCGCCAACCCCGACATCTCCCGCCGCCAGGGTATTAAAATCACAGTCAAGGGTAGCTTTGCGGTGACTCTTTACGACACACTGACCGGCACTATCTCAAACCAGTCCTGTGTTCACGTAAACGGCAATACCGTAATCAACGTAACGCTTAACCAATATGACAGCCTCCTCTTCAGACTTACTCCCGCTGACACCTGCACCGCCTCCGAAGAAAAACCGGCCAGGGTAAAACCGGCCGTAAAGGCGTTAAAGGTCCCGGCCGCGGTCCCCTTCACTCTTGACGAGCCCAACGTACTGCTCCTCGACATGGCCGAATATGCCTTTGACGACGAAGATTTCGCCGGGCCCGAGGAGATTCTCCGTATTGACACGGCATTCCGCAACAAGCTGGGTTGGACGCCCTGGAGCGGCGGCGCCGATCAGCCCTGGTACCTGCCCAAAGAAACGCCGACGCACCGGATAAGACTCAGATTCAACTTCCGGAGCGAAATCGTTTGCAAAACTCCTCTGCTTGCCCTGGAAACTCCCGAGGTTGCCAAAATTGTCTTCAACGGACAATCAGTCGCCGGGAATCCCACCGGATATTATATCGACAAGTCAATTAAAACTTTAGTATTGCCGGCTATAAAGAAGGGTAATAATATCCTTGAGATAGAATACCCCTACGGAAAACGCTCGGCAGTTGAGTGGTGTTATATACTAGGAGACTTCGGCGTTGAGGTTCGCGGACGCTGCGCTAAGATCGTCAAAGCAGAAAAACTCCTGGCGTTCGAGAGCATAACAAACCAGTCGCTGCCCTTCTACAGCGGCGCGCTTACTTATCATTTCGAGGCCGAGACCTCGGGCGGCGAGCTTGAATTGACCATCCCCCAGTACCGCGGTGCCGTAATCACCGCATCGGTCGACCGCTCGACGCCGGCATATATCGCCTTCTCGCCCTACAAGCTAAATTTCGGCAAGCTCCCCGCCGGGAAACATAAACTTGACGTTACACTCTGGCTGCCGCGCACCAACACCTGCAGCCATCTGCACTGTGCCGACGATCAGGTAAGTTACCCCGGACCTGGCACCTGGCGCACAAACGGAGATGTCTGGTGCTATGAGTACCGCCTGAAGCGCGAGGGTATCACAGCTTCACCGCTTCTCAATGAGATCACATATCCTGAAAATTAAATAATTTCATTCATTAATTTTTGCATTGTGATGCCGTTCCGGCATCACAATGCTGTAACGTAACAATCAGTAACGGAGCAAGCGATGCGTAACGAAAATACCGGACCCGTGATGTCATGGTCAAGAAAAAAGCGAATAATCATCGTCTCGGCTTCGGCTGCGGGATATCTGGTTTTTGTCGCTTTGCTTGCTGTAATCTACTGGGAAGAGCTTTCCGCGTATTTATCTGACCCCGCACTTTTCCGCAGCTGGATATCCTCCTTCGGTATTATCGGAAAACTCGTTTATGTGCTTCTCACCTCGGTTCAGGTGGCGCTGGCTATAATACATGACGGCCCGATACAGATTGCCGGCGGTTACGCTTTCGGCACCGCATGGGGTGTCGCGCTCTTCATCGCCGGGGTTGAGATCGGTTCGCTCATAGCATTCCTTCTTTCGCGCCGGTTCGGCAGAATGGCGATAAACCTTTTCTACTCCGAGCGAAAATATGAGAAGTTCTTCGCCGACATCGAAGGGAATAATCTTTACATCCTCGCCTTTCTCCTCTACCTCATTCCCGGCACCCCGAAGGATATGCTCACCTACTGTTTCGGCACCACAAAAGTAAAATTACACTATTTTCTCATGATTATCGGCGTCGCAAGGCTTCCCGCGGTGCTGCTGACCGTCATGATCGCCCAGAATATCGTCAACAGCAATATCCTGATGATTCTCTCGATAATATCGCTCTTCGCGCTGCTATACTTCATCGGTATGTGGGTCAGAAAATACCTTAAAAAGCGTAAGGCACAATAAAAAGCCGGGGATACGCGGCTTCTTTGAAAAGAAGCCTGGCAAGAAACTTTATATTAAATTAATATCATAAAACCAGCAGGCTGCCAAAGCAGCCTGCTGGTTTCAGCTTGTAGACAAAAGGCTTATGATTTGTATAAATAACAATGGCTCCCCTAACAGGGGAGCTCCGCGAAGCGGTGAGAGGTTTTATTTTATAAAAATTAAATTATTTTAACCTCTCCTGTCGCCAGCCGAACAAGTTCGGCACGCGCCACCTCCCCTAGTAGGGGAGGCTATCAATCCGTCATATTGCATAATCATTACCTGTTTTGTCTACAGTCTGAAACCAGCAGGCTGCCAAAGCAGCCTGCTGGTTTTATTAACGCTCCCGTGAGGAGTTCTAAACTTCATCGCAAAACGGCGGGTTGCCGGTGGGAAATTGGGGCCCGGAGGCATCCCGCCGTTTTGCCGGAGATATTCCGGCCCGAGGGCTCACTTATTCAACCTCACCCCATCCAGCGCACTGTGGCTTTAATCCCGACAAAATAGTGTAAAGTTTTTGCGGGGGGGCCAGGGGGGAGCTTTTTTCAAAAAGCTCCCCTGGCGTATCTCCGTCAATTATCGTTCGCCGTCAGATCCTCATAACTCTCGCGCTTTACCGCCACATAATCATACCCGTCGCGTATCATCACGACCGGCGGACGCGGAACCCTGTTATAGTTCGACGCCATTGCGTAGTTGTACGCTCCGGTGTTGAATACCGCGAGTATGTCTCCCGGCTCGGCGGCCTGAAGGCTGATGTCGGGTGCGATAATATCGCCGCTCTCGCAGCAGCGTCCGGCTATTGTGCAGCGGAAGGTCCGCGGCCTGTCTGCATTGTTTGCAATTATCGCGGAGTACCTTGCCTGATAAAGAGCATAGCGCGGATTGTCGGTCATTCCGCCGTCAACCGAGACATAGCTCTTGTACCCGGGTATTGTCTTGACCGCGCCGACTGTGTAGAGAGTGATTCCCGCGTCGGCGACAATGCTGCGCCCCGGCTCGGTGATAATAGTAGGAACAGTAAGTCCGTTATCGCGGCAATAGCCATAGAGCAGCTCGCGGAGCGAGCTGAATATTCCGTTGTAATCGGTGTGCGGCGCGTCGTCGGTATACCTGATGCCGAAACCTCCGCCGATATTGAGCAGCTTTGTCGAAAATCCGTAGCGTACCTTCATTTTCTTAAGGAAGGCCAGCGCGTTTTCAAGCGCCATCACAAAGGGCGCCGACTCTGTTATCTGCGAGCCGATATGATAGTGGAAACCGAGGAAGTTGACCCCCGGTAAACCGAGCGCATACCCGACCGCCTCATCGGCCTGACCGTTTCCGATCGGGATACCGAACTTTGAGTCGATTTTTCCGGTGCTTATCTTCTCGTGCGTGTGGGGATCGATGCCGGGGGACACGCGCAGGATAACATCCTGCTTTATTCCCTTCTCCGCGGCAATCCGGCTGATATTATCGAGCTCAGTCAGGTTGTCGGCGACAAAGTGGCCTATTTGGGAGTCAATCGCATATCTTATCTCGGCTTCAGTCTTGTTGTTTCCGTGAAAATATATGTCGGAGGGATTAAATCCGGAGGAGAGCGCCGTATATAATTCGCCGCCCGAGACGACGTCGGCGCACATTCCCTCTTCCTTCATAATCCGGTATATCTGTTTGCATGAAAAAGCCTTGCTGGCGTAAGCCGTTTTGCTGCCTTTACCGAATGTTTCGGACTGAATCTTCCGGATAAATCGGCAGTTCTCACGAATCCTCGCTTCATTCATCACGTAAAGCGGAGAGCCGTATTTTTTCGTCAGCTCAACCGTATCCAGTCCCGCAAACATTAAGTGTCCTGCTTCATTGACCGAAACATCGGGCGTAACATCGGGCATATCGCTGCATAAAACCTGTA
>JAEAME010000359.1_pt1 | contig 49233 bp, 33 predicted proteins | sample 8958731 | NCBI WGS metagenome assembly JAEAME01 (sample SAMN16933194, study PRJNA681113) | bioreactor sludge metagenome | isolation source: anerobic bioreactor sludge (Control) | place: India:Bengaluru | collected 2018-10-24
TGGGATGACAATATCACACTTGTTTTACTTATCATTCTTTACAAAGGGGATGGGGATGTTAGCACGATTGGCGTGACTGAACACGAATTCAGCTCTATTTTCTTCTGGGATATACCCGGCAATACCGTTGAAGGGAATGACTACCGGATAATGGTCCGGGACACCTTGACAAAACTGACTGCCTTCAGCGGATATTTCTCCATGGTAACCGAAATCACAGCCCCCGACATACCAGTTCTTCTGGGACCTGCCAACGGCTCAGTCAACCAACCTGACAGTTTCTCCCTGGCCTGGAGTCCTGCGGCAAGGGCCGACTCTTATTTCCTCCAGGTATCCACCAATCCTTACTTTTATCCGATCTACCTTAGTGAGAATGCCCTGACCACCCTTTTCCAACCAGTCAGCGGACTGGCAAACGGAACGGTTTATTACTGGCATGTCAGGGCATTCAATCCGGGGGGATTCAGTCCCTGGTCGGAAACGTGGAGTTTCACGACGGCTGGTTCTACCGGGACCGGTGAACCCACACAGAATGAGCTGTTCAGAATATACCCAAATCCTTTCTCAGGGTGGATCATGGTTGAAATCCAGAATTTGACGGTAAAGGATTGTCTGTTCGAATTGGTGGATCCTGCCGGCAGAATTATTCTCAGCAGAAAGCTGGTCCGTACCATCAACAGGATTGAAACCGGCTCACTTTCTCCGGGCATCTATATTGCCAGGATCACAACCAGGAACATGCTTCACACCAAAATCCTTCATTTGCATTGAAAAAGGCGCACAATCAGGAACTCGTCCTGTTAAAGGAAATACCCTGCGGCAACGCTATGTTCCGGGTTATCCTTTCATCGGATCTCTCCGGGCATCTCAACAACAATTGTAACAATCAGTATCATAATTACTTTGACAATTCCTGTACCACTGATTGTTGAGGGTCAGGAGACCTCATCCGGATTATTCCGGAAACACCTTCAACGCAGAAAAGGCAGGCGCGCGGTTCATTCAAATGAATAGTTACAAAACTACTGACAAGGAACAAATTAAGAAAGGGACATTCATTTTGCACATTTAAACGCAATGATCATCCTGTAAACCAACACATAATGAAAAAGACAATCAGATTATGGACTTATGCTACGGGGTGTGGGCTGACCCTGTTGCTGGCAGGTTGGTCGGGAACCTGCCTGTCCCAGCAGTTTCAATGGGAGGAACAGGTCAGCGGGACCACCCAAACCCTATACGGTTCAGGATTTGCCGACGGGCAGACCGGCTGGATCGTAGGGGGAAACGACGGACTGCTGTTCGAAAGGCAGAACAGCGGACTGGGCAGTTCTGCCTGGCTGGAAAAGGTCGAAGCCGTGTCTGAAAACACCGCGTGGGTTTTAAACAGCGGCGATGTGATAAAGACAACAGACGGCGGCAAAACATGGGTGGGAAAACCCGGCTATTTTGAATCCGTCTCTTTTGTAGACGAAAACAAAGGATGGGGCATCACCAACAGCACCAATATTTCGGTGACTACCGACGGAGGAGAGGTCTGGACCCTCCAGAAATCAGGATCTAATTTCCTCTACTGGATCCATGCCTTTGACAGCCAGCACTGCTGGGCCGTTGGTAGTTCGGGAGCCATACTGGCTACAAAAGATGGGGGTGCCAACTGGGTCACCCAGACCAGCGGTACCCCCAACGCGCTGAATTGCGTTTATTTTGTCAACGATTCCACCGGCTGGGCCGTGGGAGCCCAGGGCACCATCCTGAAAACCACAAACGGGGGCGACACCTGGCTGGCGCAATCCGGCGGCACCACCGAAGCGCTGAATTCCGTGCATTTCGCCGATCCCCTTCACGGGGGCATTGCTGCCGACCGGGCGACTGTTTTGTACACCACCGACGGGGGAGCTACCTGGAATGTCAAATCCGGGTTGAAATGGCCCCAGTATGATCTGGCATCGATCCGGTACCGGGACAGCAATACCGCCTTTGCCGTAGGCGTCTTCGGCACTATCCTGAAAACCGCGGATGGCGGCGTCAACTGGACCAGTATCGCGGCAGGAACCACCGCCTGGCTGAACGGTATAGACATTGAAGGGGAAAGTGTCTGGATTGTGGGCAACAGCAGTACCATCCTGAAGATGGCTGCCGGATTCATAGCCAAAACCAGCGATGGAGGGACCCACTGGACGAAACAGACCAGCGGAACTTCCAGCACCCTCTATGCGGTTCACTGTCACAACCAAACCACAGCCTGGGCCTGCGGGGGCGAAGGAACCATCCTCCGCACCACCGACGGAGGCACCACCTGGTCACCCCAAAACAGCGGACAGAACGTCGCTCTGTATGATCTGTTCTTCCTTGACAACCAGATAGGATGGATTGCCGGGCAAAACGGCACCCTCCTGAAAACAGTGAACGGAGGCAGTTCCTGGGATAAGCTGACCAGCGGAACCACCGAGCCTTTGTATTCGCTCTTCTTTGCCGATGCGTTGAAAGGTTATGCAACAGGCAGTTTCGGAACGTTGATGAAAACCCTGGACGGAGGCACCACCTGGACAAAAACGGGCATTTCAGTCCATGACCTTCGATCGGTTTTTTTCACTTCCCCCGATACCGGATTTGTATGCGGAATAAACGGCACCCTCCTGAAAACCACCGACGGCGGGGGAACATGGAAGCCCCTGACTCCGGGCATTACGGAAAATTTCTTCGATATCCGGTTTACGGGGCCCAACACGGGCTGGATGGCGGGAACAGAAGGCACCATCCTGAAAACCACTACCGGCGGCGAAATGTGGATCAACCAGCTTGATTCCGCCGGCACCATTTTCCGTTCCGTTTTCGCTGTCACCCCGGCCCATTTGTATGCCTGCGGTACCGGCGGTAAAATAATCCGCTCCACCGGGGATGAGGATCTTACAGCTCCAGACATATCCGTTTCACAACCTGTTCCGGGTCAGCGTTTTGTCCTTTCCGATCTCCCAATTTTATTGAAGGGAACGGTCACCGATGTCCATTCGGCCGTATGTACGGTCAACGGGGAGTACAGAACCCTGTATGCCGGTGCCCTGGAGACAAACCTGTACCTCTCCCCCTTTGATTCATCCGTTGTTATCCGGGCATCCGACCAGGCCGGGAACCTGTCTGAAAAAATCATACCCGTAGAGGTCGATATCGATTTGCCTGCAGTCTCCCGGAAGTACTACCTGGGCAGCGCCCACGACCTGACGGATGCTCCCCTTTCCTCTTCCATGTCTTTCAATGTAAGTTATTACACAGAGCCCTGGACGTTTGAGTTTACCAGGGTAATCAGCGATCCCATGCTGATAAACCGGGTCGGTTACGCCATCAGCTTCTATTCCGGAACCAGGGTTTTCAACCTGAAATGGATCATCGGCAGGGGCGCAGATAAAACCGTCGTTTCGCAGACCACGGTCCCGGTTGCAACGGCCGGTCTTTACTCCGGCAACCTTTCAGGGAAAAGCTACCTGGCAATGGCAGGCGATACCCTGAAGCTGGAGATTACAGGGGCCTATCTGGGCGGGTTCGGATGGGGCGTGGGTGCATCGGGCGGCTATATTACCGTGGAGTCCGACAAAGCCTCTTTCTTATCTCCCCCCGTCTTGCTGTCGCCGGCATCCGGCTCCCCCAACCAGCCCACCTCCCTGACGCTCAAATGGAGAGCAGTGGCGGATGCTGTCAGTTACAGGATTCAGGTCGACGACAATTCCGGGTTCAGCAACCCTGATTTCAGCTATTCCGGGGTGACCGACACCTTCAGAATCATATCCGGTTTGAGTTACAACAAGACCTATGCCTGGAGAGTTACAGCCAGTTCCGCCTCCGACACGAGCGCCTGGTCCGAAAGCCGGAATTTCACTACCGCAGCGGAAGTAAACCCTCCCACCCTGCAGGCATCCTCTGTCGTTGCCTCCGATACCGGAAATGATCATGTTTCACTAAGCTGGACAGCCGGCAACGGCAGCCGTTCGGTGGTATTTGTCAGGCAGGGCACGGAAGGCACCCCCGGTCCGGCCGATGGCACCACTTTTAACGCTGACACCCGTTTCGGATCAGGCAGTCAGATCGGTACCAGCGGCTGGTACTGCGTGTACCTGGGATCGGGGAACGCCACAGAGATAACCGGACTGGAACCGGTAACCTCCTATAAGGTAATGGTCCTGACCCTGAACGGCGATGCAGGATACGAAAAATACCTGCGGGAAACAGCCGCCGGAAATCCCATCACCTTCAGAACTTCCTGTGATTATGACTATTACGGCACCAATCCTGCCGTCCATCTCTATTTCAAGGATCCTGCCACCTATGATGTGGAGATCACCAATACCCACTCCTGTGCTACCACCACCTACAAATTTCTTAACATTTCATTGACAGGTAATTCTTTCACTATTAATTCCTTTCCGTACCCCACCACGGGCTCCCTGTCAGGAACCCTATCGGGTGACGGCAACAGCTTTTCCGGCGTCTATGACATCACCTACTCCCTGTTGGACCCCATTTACGGCTATGTAATACCGTGCGGCACCCTGGCAGGATCATGGAGCGCAAGCAGGAAAACCGCAGCACCGGCCGTCCCCGTAATGACATCTCCATTGAACGGAGTTGCAGATCAGCCCTTTGACCTGAATTTAAACTGGAACCCATCGCCCGGGGCGGTATCCTATTCCCTCCAGGTTTCAACAACCGATGATTTTGCCGCACCTGTTGTTTCACAGAATGACATCGTTACGGATTATTTCCATTTAGAGGATCTGGACCCTTCAATCCAATACTACTGGAGGGTATCTGCTAACAATGAGTGTTTCAGCAGCGGCTGGGCTGAGGCATGGAGTTTTACCACATTACCTCAACCCCCCGGCATTCCCGATTTAATACTGCCTGAGAATAATTCAACCGACCTTGATCCGGCGGTGACGTTCAGCTGGAATGCATCCGAAAGAGCGGTCAGCTATACTCTGCAGGTATCCTATTTTTTCGATTTCGACAATTCCGTGGTAAACCAAAGCGGCATAACCCAAACCAGTTTGACACCCGGGGGATTGAGCAACAACTCAACCTACTACTGGAGGGTATGCGCTGTCAATTCAGGCGGGACCAGCAACTGGTCCGAAATACGGAATTTCACTACCAAACCGGCCATACCAGCGATACCCGAGCTTGTTTCCCCGCCAAATAATTCAACAAGCCAACCGTTGCGTCCCCTCCTGACCTGGCATGCAGCTGACAAGGCCACCAGTTACAAGATCGTAATAGCTACCGATCCGGATTTTGACTATCTCGTTGTAAGCCGTCCCAGCCTTACAGATACCACCTATACCCCGGTTGCACTGATGAACGGCACGAAGTATTACTGGCATGTGAGGTCAAACAGCGGCACGGCGGTAAGTCAATATTCAGAAACATGGAGCTTCTCGGTCATCGAAGCAGTGCCCGCCTCACCTTCCCTGCTTTTGCCGGCTGACCATGCCGCAAACCAGCCTTTAACGCTTTCGCTGAACTGGAATGCATCCGAAAGGGCCTCCAGTTATACCCTCCAGGTTTCAAACCTAGCCGATTTCAGCACCTTGCTGATTAACCAGGAAGGATTGACTTCTGTTCAGTTTTCACCCCAGGGGTTGGTCAACGGCACCCTGTATTACTGGAGGGTGAACGCCGTCAATACAGGCGGCACAAGCCCCTGGTCGGAAATCCGCAGCTTCACCGTCATTCCCGCCGTGTCGGATGTGCCCACCCTGGTCTCTCCCGTCAACCTGGCGGTTGACCAGCCGGTCTCCCTGACGCTGACATGGAACGCACCGGCAGGAGCCACAGGTTATACCCTGCAGGTTTCTGAGTCGTCCGGCTTCACCACGACGGTGATCAACCAGACCGGGCTGACGGCAACCAGCTTTATGGCCGGGGGACTGGGCAACGGGAGCACCTATTACTGGCGGGTGAATGCCGTCAATGCGGGCGGGACCAGCGAATGGTCGGAAGTGCGCAGCTTTACAACCATCCCTGCTCCACCCGACATCCCGGTGCTTGCCTCTCCCGCCGACAATGCGGCAGACCAGCCCATGGCGGTGGTGCTGGCCTGGAACAGCGCGGCACGGGCGGCCAGCTATGCTGTCCAGGTGTCGGAAATGGCTGATTTCAGCAGTTTTGTGGTCAACCAGAGCGGTCTGACAGCCCCCGGGTATACACCCGCCGGATTGGCTTACAACACAACATACTATTGGCGGGTGAATGCCTCCAATACGGGCGGGAGCAGCTCCTGGTCGCAAACCCGCAGCTTCACGACGGTTCCCGCCCTGCCGGCGACCCCCACCCTTGCATCGCCTCCCAACCATTCCGCCGGCCAACCCCTTTCCCCCTCCCTTTCCTGGAATCCTTCGTCCGGGGCGATCAGTTATTCCGTACAGATAGCCCCCTCCTTTGATTTCGCAACAGTCATCGCTTCTCAAAGCGGAATCACCGCCACCAACTGGACACCTCCCCCACTGGCTTTAGGGACCAGGTATTTCTGGCGGGTTAATGCAACCAACACAGGAGGAACCACCGCCTGGTGCGGAGAATGGGACTTTACGACCACAACCGGCCATAATGACTCTGTTGAAACCCGGACGATCATACGGTATCTTCAGCCCGATCTGACATTTAGTAAAGATCCTTATTTAAATGATTATGATCAGGACATTTATGTAAACAACTATGTGCTTGAATGGAAAGACACCTTAACATCTGATACCCTTGGAAAATCATTTATTCTCAACCTGATCGGAGGGTCTCAAGGTTTATACGGATCAATTCTTTCTGCCGAAATTTTGATAAAAACCATACAAGGAGAAATCTCTGTTGTAGCAAAAGACTTTTCCGCCAGCTGTTTTTACACCTTACCCAACTACAATATTTACCCACGTAAGATGAATGTTGAAATGACAGGTGTTTTACCGGCATTTCAATCAGGGGATATATTGCTGTTGCGGGTAAAAGTCAAATCGGGTGCTGCGGGGAGGATTATGTATGGCACAACCGCGGGCACGAATTACCTGAAAATATTGGGTACATTAAAGACACCCACATTAAGTTCACCGTCGGATGAAACCACGAATGTGACGGTTAATCCGTTGTTTGCATGGGTTAAATCGGATGCGGCGACTTCCTATCACCTTCAGGTGTCCGCACTTCCGGATTTCTCAACTACTTCATTCTCCGACACCAACATTGTGGTCACTTCACAACAGGTCGGCAACCTTGAATATTCAACAAAATATTTCTGGCGCGTCAAAGCGAAAAACTTTACAGGTTCCAGCAATTGGTCAGAAGTCTGGGAGTTTACCACCACCACGGGCACCCAGGTTCCGGCTTTGCAGGCCGGCAACCTGGTTTTTTCCGGCATCGGCAAGGACAAAGCCACCGTCGGCTGGACCAGGGGTGACGGTTCGCGCTCCATCGTGTTCGTCAGGCAGGGATCCGGAACTGCGCCCGCACTGGCCGACAACAGCTCTTACACCGACCATCCCGCCTTCGGGTCGGGATCAGAACCGGGAGGAAGCGGATGGTACTGCGCGTATCTGGGCACGGGGAATGAGACAACCATCACCGGGCTGGCTCCCCAGACCACCTATGCGGTCATGGTCATCACCCTGAACGGGGAGGCCGGGGATGAAAAATACCTGCTGCAAACAATTTCCGGCAATCCGGCGGTATTCACCACCCTGTGCGATCCGGACTATTACGGGACCCTTCCTGCGGTCCACCTGCATTATCTGAGCCCCTCCTCCTTTGATGTGGAGATCACCAATACCCACTCCTGTGGTGAGACAACCTTGACATTCAACGACATTCACCTGTCGGGGAACTCATTTTCGATTACGGTCAGTGCGTATCCCAACACGGGCAGCATGCAGGGAACCCTGTCGGCCGACGGGAACAGCTTTACGGGCAGCTATCAGATCAATTATGCCGTTTTGCACCCTCAGTTCGGGTACAGCGTACCCTGCGGCACCAAATCAGGATCGTGGAGTGCCGTCCGTTCTGCACCGGGGCCCGGAATTCCGGTTCCCGCATCGCCTGCCGGCCATGCGGTCAACCAGCCTGTTGATGTGACGCTGCGGTGGGAAGCTTCAGCGGGAGCTCTTTTCTATTCCGTCGAGCTTTCCAAAAACAGCAGTTTCAGCCCTGTCACCTTCTCGGGTAACAACATCACCGGTACGGAGCAGACGACAACGGGTCTGGAGCCCAACACAACCTACTATTGGCGGGTGGCGGCCGGCAATGCATGCTACCTGACCCACTGGTCTTCAATCCGCGATTTCACCACCGGAAGCGCTGTCACGGCAGAATTTGCAAGAAAGGGAGCCATACGGCTGTATCCCAACCCTGCCAGGGAGCGGGTGCTTGTGGAATGCACCCTGCCGGTATCGGGCAACGCCCTGGTAAGAATGTACGACCGCGCAGGAAGGCTGGTGCTGTCGGAAGAGTTTATGCAGGGAACCACGGAGCTTGAGGTCAGCACCCTGCGCCGGGGGCTCTACCTGGTCGAAATTCTGACGGAGCGGGCGCTGTTCAGGCAAAAGCTGGTGCTGTACTGAATCTTCAGCCCGTGATGGTGGCCACCAGGCTGCGGCCGCGGGCCGCATTGCGGAATTCGCAGAGAAAGATACCCTGCCAGGTGCCCAGATTAAGCCGGTGCCCGGTAATCGGCAGGGTCAGGGAAATGCCGGTCAGCGCCGATTTCAGGTGGGCCGGCATGTCATCGGGCCCCTCCTCCTCATGAAGGTATAGCGGATGGTTCTCCGGAAACAGGTAGTCGAGAAACCGGCTGATATCCCCCTGTACGGCGGGATCCGCATTCTCACTGATCATCAGGGCCGCCGATGTGTGCCGCAGATAGAGATGGAGAAGCCCCGTTTCGGGCAGCGCAGGCAGCCTGGCAATAATTTCCTGCGTCACCGGGTGGATGCCCCGCCGGAAAGGAGGTAGCGTCAGCTCATTTTGCCATACCATGGTTGTTTTTCAAAAAATCGTTGAACGCATTGTAGTAGCCCCCGGTTTCCCGGTATTCCCTTTTGTCCTTTTCCTGCTGTTTCCAGCGGATAGCCAGCTGGCTCAGCATGGCGTCGGCATGGCCAAAGAACATCTTGTACGACTGACAGAAGCGGGGTTTTCTCTTGTCGGCGGGATCCTTGATGCGGTCTTTTGTACAACCTCCGTAACATTTTTGGAGCCAGGGGCAGATGCGGCATTCGGAGGGAAGTATCGCCTTCGCGGAGGCAAAGGTATCCTGTTGCCTGGAATTCAGCATCCTTATCAACTGGCCGCTCATCACATTTCCCAGCTTCCAGCGGGGTTCCACAAAAAAATCACAGCTGTACACATTCCCGTTGTGCTCGATCACCAGGTAAGGTCCGCAAGTTTTCATCAGCGTGCATTCGGGAACCGGCACCCCTGCATAGGCATGAAATACCGACTCAAAGTGCCGGACATGGGTGGTGGGTTCCCCGTCGACAAAATCGGCAATCCAGAGGTCGAAAATCCGGCACAGGAACTCCCCGTAAGCCCGGGCTGAGAGCGAAAAGGAGGCGGCCCTGGAGGGATCGTCCGGATCGGGCTCCACCACGGGGATAAACTGCATCCATGTCAGCCCAAGACCCTTAAAATAGTTGTATAATTCATCCGGAAATTGCACGGAATAGTCGGTCAGGCAGCAGAGTACATTCACAGCCACCTGGTTGTCAAGCAACATCCCGGCTTTCTCCTCCACACGACGGTGGGTTCCGTTGCCCCCCAGGTCCTTCCGGTAATGATCGTGTATGTGGGCCGGCCCGTCGAGCGAAAGTCCCACCAGCCAGTCATACTGGCGCAAAAACCGCGCCCACGCCGCATCCAGCAGCAAGCCATTCGTCTGCAAACCATTCCCGACGGTTTGGTTTCTGCCGTACTTTTTCTCCAGCTCGATCGCCCGTTCATAAAAGGGAAGCCCCATCAGGGTAGGCTCACCTCCCTGCCAGGCAAAACTGACTGAACGCCCCCCCTGCTGCATCACCTGCCTGATCAGCTCCTCCTGCACCTCCGTCTTCATGCGGTGGAGCACGGTTTCACCAAACAGCTCCGCCTTTTTGAGATAAAAGCAATAGGTGCAGCCCAGGTTGCAGTCGGGACCGGAAGGTTTGACCAGCACGGAAGTCAATGGCCTGAACGAATGTTTTGTCACTTGTAGGAATAAGTTTTCTTTTACAAACCTATGAATTTTAACCTGACTTCATACCCGGTGGATCATTGGACACAGCAGTTTGTTGATAAGTTGCCGGCTTTACGGCAGCTCTGGTTTTTTAATTTGCTATTTTGGCCTCCCGTCGCAGGAATACCAGACGGCATCCAATTTGAAAAACAGTGAACGTTTTACTACCATCACCTGCAGTCAGAAAAAGGAAACGGAGACTCAAGAAGCCCGTTAAGAGAACCCTTCTGGCCATCGGAATTGTCGTGGCGGCGGTTCTGCTGTTTCTCGTCATCCCGGAATCCGGCAGGCAGCCGGTGATCAGCAAACCGGGTTCGGAACACATCGACCGGTACCGCGATCTTAACGACCTGCACCTCCGCTACGCTGAAAAAAACGGGATCAGACCTTTTACAACCGATAAAAAGTTTCATGAAGAAGTGGGCAACCTTGTGAAAAGGAATAAACTGGTAAAAATATCCGATAACAATTATTACGTCATCAAACACCTTACCCACAGCCATCCCTACCTGGTGCCTGAAGCGGCGGAAATGCTGGAACTGATAGGGAAGCGGTTCCGGAAGAAGCTGGATGAAAGGAATATGGAGCGGTATCTTTTCCGCATCACCTCTGTTTTGAGAACCGAAGAAAGCCAGAAGAGTCTGGGCAGAAGAAACAGGAATGCCACCGGCATTTCGGCCCACACCTATGGAACCACCGTCGACATCACCTACCAACACCTCGTCATTAAATCAATGTTCGGAAGGAAAAAGCTGGTTTCCGATCCGGCGGCAATGGCATTGCTTTCAACAGTCATAGGGGAATTGAGGCAGGAGAAGAAACTGGTGGTGGTCACCGAAAAAAAAGAGCCCTGTTTTCATATCACCGTCCGGTAGGAAATGTGCGAGACGGAAAATCCCTTCGCGGAGCGTGCTGCCGTTCAGGCCGGCAGGGCAGCTTTGCACCGGAAAAAAGCAGATGCAACAATATCGGGCCGTTCATCTGGTTTTTTAAAGAGACTTAGTAGATTTGCTGGAACGAAACGGGCATGGTGATTCGACCACAAAAGGGCATGAATGTAAGCTCCATGCGCGTTCCACGGGCGTGAAGAGCGGATTTGGCATGACTGTGATATATAATTGAAAAACAATACATTAAATTGTAAATATACGAGTGAAGATCCATAATTCCCTCCCTTTAGTAATATTGTTTGTTGTTTCAGCGCTTGCAACGCAGGGCCAGGGCAACAATGCCACCCTGACGGGCAAAGTGACGGACAGGGAGGGAAGGCCGCTTGACCTGGTCAACGTGTCGCTCAGGGAATACCCTATCGGCACCACCACCAACCGGAAGGGGGAGTATCTGCTGCGCATACCGGCCCGCAGGGAGGTGGTGGTGGTATACTCGTCCGTTGGTTACGTCACCCTTGAAAAACGGTTCAACGCCGGGATCGAAGAGAAGATCACAGCAGATGTGAGGCTGGAGGAAAGCACCACGGAACTGGGGGAGGTTGAGGTGGCAGAAAACCGGAAAGAGGGAGGCAATACCATCCGGATCGACCCCCGGATGCTGAACAACCTCCCTTCGGCGGGAGGTTCCGGGATTGAAGCGCTGATCAAAACCCTGCCGGGGGTCTCTTCCAACAATGAGCTAAGCTCTCAATACAGCGTCAGAGGCGGCAACTTCGACGAGAACCTGGTCTATGTGAACGACATAGAGATTTACCGGCCTTTTCTGGTCCGGTCGGGACAGCAGGAGGGGCTTAGCTTCATCAACAGCGACCTGGTTTCCTCGATTGAATTCTCCGCCGGAGGGTTTAATGCAAAGTACGGCGACAAGATGTCGAGCGTGCTCGACATCAAATACCGGCGGCCCACTGAATTCAGGGGTTCCGCTTCGGTCAGCATGCTGGGGATGTCGGCCCATGCCGAGGATGTGGCGGCCGGCGGAAAGATATCACACCTGACGGGGATCCGATACAAAACCAGCCGCTACCTTCTGACCGGGCTGGATGAACAGGGGGAATACGATCCGCGTTTTGTGGACCTCCAGACCCATGTCACCTGGCAGGCAGGCCGGCAGTTCGACCTCTCCTTCCTGGGCAATGTGGCCTGGAACGATTACCGGTTTATTCCCCGGGAACGGGAAACCAGCTTCGGCACCTGGCAGACACCGCTGAACACCAAGATCTATTTCAGCGGAACCGAAAAAGACGACTTCACAACCCTCTTCGGGGCATTGAGCAGCAATTTCCACCCCAATCCCGATCTGAATATGAAACTGATCCTTTCGGCTTACTCCGCCGCCGAAAGTGAAACCTATGACATCATGGGCGATTATTACCTGAACCAGCTGGAGCGGAACATGTCGTCCGAAGAATTCGGTGACAGCGTGCTGAACCTCGGTGTGGGGACCTTTCTGAACCATGCGCGGAATTATCTGGATGCCCTTGTTTTAAGCGCCGCCTTCAAGGGAGCCCGCAATTCTGAAAATCATCTTCTGAACTGGGGTTTCCAGTACCAGCATGAGTTCATCGACAACAGCATCAACGAATGGATATACAGGGACTCAACCGGTTATTCCTTACCTTATTCCAACACAGAGGTACTTCTATATTATACCCTCAACAGCAAGTCGCGGCTGCACAGCAACCGGGTTACCGGCTATCTGCAGGATACCTGGAACATCCCCGTCAGGCTGGGCAACCTGTATGTCACCGGGGGAATCAGGGGACATTGGTGGGATTTCAACCGTGAGTTACTCGTCAGCCCCAGGATTTCCATGAGTTATTTCCCCGAATGGGAAAAGAATTTTTCCTTTCGCTTTTCAACCGGATTTTACCATCAGCCCGCCTTCTTCAAGGAGCTGATCAGCCGGACCGGAGAGATCAACAGGCAGAACAGGGCGCAGCGCTCATTCCAGGCGGTGGCCGGCATGGATTACCTGTTCACGGCATGGGACCGCCCCTTCCGGCTTACCTCCGAAGCTTACTTTAAAAATATGAACCGGCTGGTGCCTTACCAGATCGACAATGTGCGCATCCGTTACATCTCCGACCAGGAATCGAAAGGCTATGCAACCGGGCTCGATCTGAAAATCAACGGTGAATTTGTCAGCGGCATCCAGTCATGGGCCAGTCTCTCACTGATGCAGACCCGGGAAGACATCCTGGGCGACGGCCATGGCTACATTCCCCGGCCTACCGACCAGCGTTTCAGTTTCAGTCTCTATTTTCAGGATTATCTGCCCGGGAATCCCTCCTGGAAAATGCACCTAGCCGCCTTTTACGGTTCCCGGCTGCCCACCGGCCCCCCAAAAGCGGAAAGGTGGCAGGATGTCTTCCGGATGCCCCCCTACCGGAGGATCGACCTGGGGGTTTCCAAAATGATCGTCAGCGAAAACAAACCCCACCCGGCCAAATGGCTCAGTCCGCTGCGTGACCTTTGGGTCAGCCTCGAAGTATTCAACCTGCTGAACATCAACAATACCATCTCCTATTTCTGGGTATCGAGCAGCTACGGCGACATGTTTGCCGTCCCTAATTATCTCACCGAACGAAAAATAAACCTGAAGCTTTCTGTGAACTTCTGAACGGTATGTTATTTTTTCAGGTTGCTGGCTTCGGTATGGCGGTACCTGCCTGTATCTCCTCCGATTCTTTTACTAACTTTATGCGTGGTTATCCGGTCCCATCTGCCTTTCGGGAAACAGGAAACACGGGCCGGGCAGGAGTCGGCACCTCCCCCGGATCCCGTTGACGGAGTTCCCCCCGATTGATTTGACCGGCAAATTCTGATGTCATGCTTCTCTCCGTATTCCAGGTGGATGCTTTCACAGACGGGCTTTTCAGGGGAAATCCTGCAGGCGTCGTACCTCTGGCTGAATGGCTCCCTGATCTCCTGATGCAGAACATTGCCCTGGAGAATAACCTGTCGGAAACAGCCTTCTTCGTGCCCGGCGATGGAATCTACCATTTGCGCTGGTTCACCCCTACCACTGAGGTAACCCTGTGCGGCCATGCCACCCTCGCGGCGGCCCACATTTTGTTTAACCATCTCGATTACAAGGAGGAAACCATCCGATTCCAGACCCGGAGCGGCCTGCTTCAGGTTTCCCGGCACAACGGGCTTTTGTTTATGGACTTTCCGGCCGCCGCCATCGAAAACATACCCACCCCCCGGGGAGTTACTTCCGGACTGGGTCTTCGCCCGCTTGAAACCTGGACCGGAAACCGTTATCTTATGGCAGTATACAAAAACGAAAAGGAAATCAGGAATATCACACCCGATTTCAGCATTCTTGCAAAACTGCCTTTTCTCGGCATCATCGTCACGGCACCCGGCGACAGCGTGGACGTCGTAAGTCGATTCTTCGCACCTGCCATGGGAATCTCAGAAGACCCGGTGACCGGTTCCGCCCATACCCTGATGATCCCCTACTGGAAACAACGCACCGGTGCCGACCGGTTTGTTTCGCACCAGGTCTCCCGGCGCGGAGGAATCCTCTATTGTGAATACCAGGGCGAAAGGGTCAAGATCGGAGGAAAAGCAGTAACCTACCTGCTGGGTACCCTGCTCCTTGGAGATACGGACTGAAAAGGAACCATCAGGGTTCCCAACCTCAAAAAGATCTGACTTCACCGGTTATGAGTTTGCTCCTGGCCGATATCTCCTGCCGGTAAAGGGTTAATAAGAATAAATGGAAATTCAGTATGAAAAAAATCATCTGCACAGGGCTGATCGTTATCGCAACAACAGGTTTCATCAGCGCACAACAATCCGCTGAATGGCAGGATCTTGTCAGAGACCTGAACAGAGCGGAACAGGATCTGAACCATCGTCTCGATCAGCTGGCCAAACAGGTCGACGACCTCCTGTGGTACCAGAAGGTGGGCGATATCGCACTAATCGACAAGGTTTACCTGTACGGTCCCCCCTCCCCGGAAAGCGGGAATTCCACCGCCATGGGAGCCGGAAATCCGGTCAAGTTCTGGAGTTATCTCTTTTTCCCGGCCGGGCTGAAGGAGGGAGAAAAATATCCTTTGATTTTGCTGCCCCACGGGGGTGTCCATGCTGATTTCACCACCTATTATTCCCATATTGTCAGGGAGCTTGTTTCACAGGGGTACGTGGTGGCTGCTCCCGAATACAGGGGGAGCACCGGATACGGAAGAGGCCATTATGAAAAAATCGATTACGGAGGCCTCGAAAACGAAGACGTGTACTATACCCGCAATTACATGCTTGAAAACTACCCCTTTCTTGATTCAACCCGCGTAGGCATCATGGGCTGGAGCCACGGAGGCATGATCACCCTGATGAACCTCTTTGACCATCCCGACGCCTACCAGGCAGGATTCGCCGGTGTCCCGGTGAGCGACCTGATTGCCCGCCTTGGGTACAGCACCAGGGAGTATGCGGAGCTTTTCGAGGCCGGCTATCACATCGGCCAAAGCATCCACGATAATGTCGAAGAATACAAAAGGCGCTCACCCGCCTGGAACACCGCGAAATTCAGGAACACTCCCCTCCTGATCCATACCAATACAAACGACGACGACGTCAATGTACTGGAAGTGGAGCACCTCATCAAATCGCTGAAGGCAGACGGCAAAAAATTCGACTACGAAATATTCCGCGATCTTCCCGGCGGCCACTCCTTCGACCGGATGGACACCCGGACCGCCAAAACAATCCGGGTGAAAATATACCAGCACCTCAACAGACACCTCCACCCACAGAAACCTATCCAAAACAGGACAGATTTGCACAAAGCAGGCTACCGGTTGTAACCGGCTGATTTCAACCAGAATAAAAGATACAATATTTTCCCATTCTGGGAAAATATTGTATCTTTACGGGGTAAATTACAACCCTGATGCAAAACCACTGCCGGCAGTGGCCAAAGATCGCCGGAAGGACCCATGGAAAATCAGAAAACGTTATCCCCATACCGGATTTTCATTGTGGAGGACAATGAGGTATATGCCAAAGTATTAAGGAAGCAGCTTGAAAACGGATCATTTGAGGTATCGGTGTTTCATTCCGGAAGGGAGTGTCTTGCCATGCTGGACAAACAGCCGTCGGTTGTCACGCTCGATTACCGGCTCCCCGACATCGGGGGAGATGAAATGCTTGCACAGCTGCTCAGGGTTGATCCCAACGTGCATGTCATCATCATATCGGGGCAGGAGGATATTGATACCGCGGTTAACCTTTTAAAGAACGGGGCCTATGATTACATTACAAAAGGTCCCGGCACCAGGGAGCGGGTCCACCGGGTCATCGTGAATGCATATAAAGCGGATCTTCTTCTGGTGGAAAATGAAAGACTGCATGAGGCCATCGGAGAGAAATTCGATTTCAGAAAACTTATCAGGGGTAACAGTCCGGAGATAGAGCGTGTTTTTGATCTGATGGCCAAAGCAGCCCGCACCAATATTTCGGTTTCAGTGAGCGGGGAAACCGGAACCGGCAAAGAGCTGGTAGCTAAGGGCATACACTATAATTCGGAAAGGCGCAGTCATCCATTCATCGCAGTGAATGTATCGGCCATCCCGGAAGGATTGATAGAGAGCGAGCTTTTCGGTCATGAAAAAGGAGCGTTTACAGGGGCGGACAGCCGTATGGCCGGAAAATTCGAGCAGGCAAATTTTGGAACGCTTTTCCTGGATGAAATCGCCGATCTGGATCTGAACCTTCAGGCCAAGCTGCTCCGGGTGATCCAGGAACGGGAGCTGGTACGGCTGGGAGGGAAGAATGTCATTCCGCTGAATGTCAGGATCATCACTGCCACGCACAAAAACCTGCAGGACCTGGTAGCGGCGGGCAGGTTCAGGCAGGACCTCTATTACCGGCTTCTGGGGCTACCCATTGTATTGCCGCCGCTACGGGAAAGAGGTGGTGACATTATCCTGCTGGCACGGCATTTCATCCAGGAATTCTGTCGTGAAAACGGACTGAAGAATAAATTGTTAACTCAGGATGCGGTCAATCTGCTCCTGTCTTACCCCTTCCCCGGCAACATCAGGGAGCTAAAGGCGGTGATCGATCTGGCCTGCGTGATGAGCAACGGAGACACGATCGAAAGGGAACACCTCAACATGGTAGGAAAGAATAACCTTTTCATTAACCTCCTGTCGGAGGAAAAAACCCTGGAAGCCTATAACGAAGAGATCATCATGCATTTCATGAACCGCCACAACCACAATGTAAAAACCGTAGCAAAGAAACTTAACATCGGCAAATCGACCATTTACAGGCTTATGCAGAAACAACGGGAAGGATGATCAGCCCGCCGGATTTTCGATGCTGCTAACGGCAACCGTACCGTCGGTTTTCTGAACGAGTCCCCGCAGAACCTTCCCCGGTCCTGCCTCGGTAAATTCGCGGGCTCCGTCACGGATCATATTGCGGATGGTTTCTGACCATCGGACGGGGCGGGTCAGTTGTTCCACCAGGTTGTGTCTGATCCTGCCGGGATCGGTCGTCGGCAGAGCATCCACATTCTGATAAACCGGACATACGGGAGTCCGGAACGATGCCTTATCGATGGACCTGGCCAGTTCTTCCCGGGCAGGTTCCATCAACGGAGAATGAAAAGCGCCGCCGACCACCAACGGGATGGCTCTTTTGGCCCCCCTCTCCAGCGCCAGCCGGCAGACAGCCTCGACGCCCTCCACCGTCCCCGATACCACCACCTGTCCCGGACAATTATAATTGGCGGGAACCACAATGCCGGGTGCCGAAAGGCAAACCTCATCCACCACCCTGTCTTCCATGCCTAGAATGGCAGCCATGGCCGAAGGCTCTTTTTCACAGGCTTCTTGCATCGCCATCGCACGCCTGGCCACCAGGGTCAGTCCCTCTTCAAACTCCAGGGCACCGGCGGCGACCAAAGCTGAGAACTCCCCCAGCGAATGACCCGCCACCATCGCCGGAGCAAAATCCTCCAAAGTGCGGCACAGAATCACCGAATGGAGAAAAATGGCCGGTTGGGTCACCCGTGTCTGACGCAGATCCTCCACCGTCCCTTGTATCATCAGCTCAGTAATCGGGAAACCCAGCAACCGGTCGGCCTCTGCAAACAGGGCGCGGGCCAGGGACGACCTTTCGGCAAGTTCTTTCCCCATGCCCGGGTATTGCGAACCCTGTCCCGGAAAAATAAATGCTTTCATAGTATGCTTCAATGTTTCTGTTCTGGTCTGCCTCCTGCAACGGCAATGGTTCCCGATCTCCTTAGTAACGCAGAAAAGGTGACCTTTCTCCGGTCGGCCTGACATTCACTGCCAGTCCAACGCCCGGCTGCCCCACCCGCTCCGTAAACAGGCACAAAAATAAGCCATTCCCGCATACGGAAGGATAATATCCCCGACAGCACCCGGGAATGGGGATTTCCTGCATCCCGCCGCGCTATTTTTCGAACGAATTGATCATTTCATTCAAACCAGGCCGACACTACTCCCCCGGTTCGGGCTGCACCATCACGAAAGCCTTACAAAACAGGGAGGTCGCATGAAAAAGTTTACCACATCCAGCATTTGATCCTTTTGGCATGAATATTGGTTCAAAATCTGACCGGTTTCGTAATATTTTCGAATATAATATTTACTTTTAGTGGTTTATTTCAAATAACAATTTAAAAAACCAATTATGGCAGAAGAAGTTAACCAGCAGCCGGAAGAACAAAAGGAAAGTTTTCTGGATAAAATGAAGGAATTGGCTGACAAAGCGGAAGATCTGATCGAAGATGCGACAGCTAAGGTAAAGGAAAGCGAGGCTTTCAAAAAAGCCGGCGAATTATGGGAAAAAGCGGAAGACTATGTCGAAGACAAGGTCGACGAGATTGAAAAAAGCGGCATCAAAGAGAAGCTGAAGGGTTTTGCCGACAAGATGGAAGACAAGGCAGAAGATCTTCTCGAAAAAGCGAAAGTAAAAGGCAAGGAACTGGCCGACAAGGCTGATGACCTGGCCGATGATCTTGCCGAAAAGTTCAAGGGTAAGGACAAGGAGACAAACGCCCCACCCGCCGAACCGGAGGCATAATATGCGTAACTTAATTTAATTAATGATGGATGAAATTTTAAAGACCATTTTCTCACAGCTTGATGACAACACCCTGGGTGCTATCACCAGGCAGACCAATGCCTCCCCCGAACAGGCAAAGAGTGCCCTGGAAGAGGCCATTCCCATTTTGGTGAATGCCCTGGCAAAGAACAGCACTACGGAAGAAGGAGCATCCTCGCTGCAGAATGCACTTCAGAAAGACCACGACGGCAGTTTGCTGGACAATCTGGGTGATTTCCTTAACAATCCTGCGATAGCCAACGGGGCCGGCATTCTGAAGCATGTTTTCGGCAACCGGCGGCAGACCGTGGAGCAGGTTCTCAGCAAAGAAACCGGCGTCGACAAGTCAGGAGCCGGTAGGATTCTTGAAATGGCGGCTCCCATTGTCATGGGATATCTGGGAAGAAAACTGGCCGGCAACAAAAGCGCTTCAGGCGGTAATGTAATCGGCGACATTCTCGGATCGGTCATCGGATCGGGCAGCGGCCAGCAGGCAAGATCGCAAAGCATGATCAACCAGATACTTGACCGCGATAACGATGGCAATGTTGCCGACGACATTGCCGACATGGGGATTTCATTCCTTGGAAAACTATTCAAAAAGAAATAGCTGAGTTATTTTATGATAAAAAAAAGCGGTTCATGCCGCTTTTTTTATTTTCTGCCTGCCATATCACGGAGCCGTCTGATCCGTTCTGCAATCGGGGGATGGGTGCTGAATAGCCGGGTAAACGAGTCCATCCGGAAGGGATAGACGATAAACATATGGGAAGAGGCGGGATTTCCCTGCATGGGAATCTGCCTGCTCCAGTTGTCAAGCCGGGAGAGTGCGTCGCTCAGATACAGGGGATTGCCGCTTACCCTGGCTCCGAATTCATCTGCCTTGAATTCCCGGGTCCGGGAAATGGCCATCCGTATCAGGGAGGCAGCCAGCGGCGCCAGAATGGCGGCCAGCAGAAAAAACAACAGGCTTCCTCCCCTGCTGCTTCCGCGGTTTCCCATGCCGAAACGGGTGGAATACCCCAGGTAGGAAATGGCCCCCGCCAGGGTGGCTGCAATGGTTCCCAGTAAAATATCGCGGTTGGCAATATGGCCCAGTTCATGGGCCAGCACGCCCGACAATTCCTCGTCGTTCATATTGCTGGCAAGCCCCCGGGTTACAGCGACCGCTGCGTGCTGCGGATTCCGGCCGGTGGCAAAGGCATTAGGCTGTTCACGGTCAAGCAGGTAAACCCTGGGAACCGGAAGACCAGCCTTCACGGCCAACCGTGAAACGAGTACCGTTACCCGGTGATCGCCGGGCAGCTCCTTCGCACGGTAAGCCCGCAGCACCAGTTTGTCGCTGAAATAATAACTGATGAAATTGGTGATCCCGGCAATTACAAGAGCAAGAATCACCCCGCCCCGTCCACCCAGGGCTCCACCAATCACCAACAGCAGAAAAGTCATCAGGGCCATGAGCCCGAATGTTTTAAAACGATTCATATATAATTATTTATATATTCATATGGATTAATGAATTATTGCATTCCCACGATTGGTGGATGCCCTTTGGCCATCTCTCCGGGCTTTTTCCCCGTGAATAACTCACTTATACCACCCCACAAAATGGTTTCCCAGATAAAATCCCCTCCCCCGGATGTTTAACCCGGAGGAGAGGATTTTTGCATGTACCGGAATTTCCGGCCAACAGGCCGGAGAGCCCTCCTGATTAAAGCGAATAACCAGAGAACCGCCCGGTGCCGGCACAGTGATTTTTCCTGTTATTCAGCAGGGGGGATAACCAATACCTGCCCGGGATAAATTTTGTCGGGATGGGTGAGCATCGGGGTGTTGGCCTCAAAAATCAACTGGTATTTGTTTGCATTTCCATAGAAATGCTTTGCAATTTTTGAGAGGCTATCCCCCGGGACCACCGTATAAAACTGTTTTTCAGGCTCATCCGGAGGAATCACCGGTATCTCGCCTCCCACCGGCAGAATAGCCAGCCTGTCTTCTACCCTTGAAATACCTTCCACGTTGCCGGCTGCCACCACAATCTTGTTTTTGTTGGCAATGGTGTCCACCTTTCCGGTAAGAATCACCACATCGTCGTTTACCTGAACATTGACTTCATCGGTATTAAAACCAAACCCCTTGATATGGCCAAGGATTACAGCCGCCTTGTCAACTTCAGCTTCCGGTTTGTTGAAAATTTTCGCACCGGCATTCTTCAAAAAAGAGATCAATCCCATTTCAATCGATTTAAATTAAACATTATTATTCAAATACCTCAAAGGTAATTTTGCAATTAACCCTGAACTCAAAAACAGCATCGTCTTTAACAACGACACTTTGGTCCTGTACATACACGGAGCGGATTCCCTTCACGGTTTTACTGGCGGTTTTCACCGCATTCTTGACTGCATCTTCCCAGCTTTTCTCCGAAGATGCCAGCAATTCAATTACTTTCAAAACTGTCATGTCTGTATTGTTTAAAATTAACACACTAAAACTACATAAAAAAAACAAAACTATGTCAGAAATGACCGACAATTAAAGATGCCGGTTCTGACTACCCCTGACCGTGGCTGTTATCAGGGGAGGCGCGGAGGGAATTTCGCCAATGCAACTGGATTCAGTCGTTGCGCAGGGAGGGAATGATTTTTCCGGGCCGGACCATCGCGCAGGCTATGGCAGCGATCCATAGAAGGCCGTTGAGGAGGATGGCGGCGACCAGCAACAGAAGGTTGAGGAGGGAGGCAGGGTTTCCGGATGCCAGGAGGGCGGGCAAAATGGAAACCAAGGCTGCCAGCAGTCCGGCGCCTGCACCGGCTACCAATACCCGTGCAAAGGCACTGATCAGCAAACCGCAGATTTTCTTTTTCCCATAGCCGGCTGCCGACAAAATGGCCAGTTCCCTTTTCCGCTCCATCACCGATCTTGCCAGTACAACCGAAATACCGACCGTTCCCAGAGCCAGGCCAAGGGCTCCCAGGAACAGGAAAATGGAAAGGTAGGTGTTGGTAACAGAATAGAATTCCGCAAGTTTGACGGCAGACGGGGTAATTTCCACCCCGTGGTCGCGCAGGAATCCTTTCAACTCCTCTGCCACTGTTTCTTCCTTCTCACCGGCGCTCTCTGTCAGAAAGAGGGAAGTGCCGCTGTGAGAGGGGAAATAGCGGAGAAAATGGCTGTTGTCGATCAGCACATGTCCCTGGAACAGCGAGGGGGCAAGGCCGCCGATCAGTTTCATCCGGAGGGTTTCCCCGGTTTCGGTCTGGTAGTCAAGGGTGTCGCCTACTTGCATACCCAGGCCCCACTGGATGACAGTCTGATCCGCAATAGCCGGAACCACTCCCCCCGGCAGATCTTGGCTGAGGGAGCGCCATGGTTGCTCCCTGTCGAGTTCTGCCGTATGGGTTTGAAAGGAGAATCTGCCTTCCAGCAACGAAGCATCCACCCCCAGCACGGAAGGGTGAACCACCCTGTTCAGATTCAGGCAACTGGCATCGTCGGCACTCAGGCGGTGAAACTGTACCACACCGAATGTTGTATCCAGTCCCTCCGCCTTTCTGCGCACAGGATCCTGAAGATCGAACAACACCGGCACGGTGGTTTCTGCAATATGGCTGAAGCCTCCGGTGCCTGATCTTTTGCCGCCGGTACCGGAAAGTACATCCGGCCGGTTAGCGCCGGTCGAGATCACCAAAAAGGTTGCCAGGGCAAAAAGCGCCACCACGGCAATGGTTTGTCCGGTACCGGGCGATAAAATCGCGCCAGTGCGGAAAGACAAAGGATCAAAGGAGCTTCCCGGTTTTTCACGAAGGAAAAAGCTCCATCGCAATCCCAACAAAAGTGCCGCCAGCAGCATAGCGCCCGACAGGAAGAATAGAGCCGGATGGAGTGATGTCCCTGCTATCAAGTGCAGAAACACCACCAGGAAGGCCGCTGCAAGAAGGAAGAGGCCAGCTGCTTTTACCCATGCCGGACTTTTCGTCTTTTCGGGCTGCAGTTGCTGCTGCAAGGCCACAACCTTTTGTTTGAGAAACCGGTTCAGGGGAATCCTGAGTGCCAGGTATGCAATGGCCAGGCTTGCCAGGGCTCCTGCGGCAAGGGTCTGCCAGTCTGCCTTCAGGAACAGAGAGGGTGTCCGGACGATTTCCCACCACAAGGAATTCAAGAACAGAATAATGAGGCCCACATAGGCAACAGCCAGCAAACAGCCGGCCACAACCCCGGGGAGGGCAGTGAGAAAAGCTTCCCGTGCCAGCAGCCGGCCGCTCTTTTTTCTTGTGAAACCGAGCTGCAAAAGGGTGCCCACCTGGGGACCCCGGTTCCCGAGGGCCAGGGTAAACAGCAAAGAGGTCAGGATAATGGCAGCCAGCAGCAGGAAAAAACTAAGCCCAAGGAACAATTCCCCGAAGTTCACCCCTCCCCGGGCAGCCCGGAGGCCCTCTTCCCTCACCTCCTGCAGCAAAAAACCGAAATCGGTATAGCTCAGACGTTCACGGAATAAGCTTCTGAAAGAATCTTCACTGAAAGCCCGGGCCGGAAAGCGGATGGCAGTGGCGTTTCCAAAGCGGTTAGACCATAGTTCGGAAGCCAGTGCAGGAGAAACAAATGCTTTGGGCGTACCCTTCCAAAGGTTCCAGTAATCCTCATCCTTCTTTCGGATTTTTCCCAGGTCGATGGGGACACCGGCCTCCCATTCCCGGCAGTGGCCCGCATCAGCGAGACCGGGGATCGGCGGCATCAGTTCCCTGTCAGCGAACGGACCGGCCATGGGAACCACTCTTTTCACAACAAGTCCAATTTCCTTGGTGGTTACCTGCCTTAAAGGTCCTATTTCATAATAGGCCACGGCAACGGAATCGCCGGGTCCGATTCCCAGGTCGGAGGCCACCCAGTCGTTCACCATAATCTCCTCCCGGCCAAGGTCTCCTCCCGGCCATGAGGAAACAAACGAATAGGGCACCTCCCCGCCCTTTGCGCGGAGGGAATTGACAAAGTAGGTCATGATTGGCCTGCTGCCGGGGAGGGTTCCGAAAAGCCGGGTGGTTTTCTCCTCCAGGAATATGCGGTCGGAAGCAATTTCCAGTTCGCCGGTGGCTTTTGTCTTTCTCATCTGCAACCCGGCGTCGGCGGGCTCCAGCGAGCGCTGAAGGGCCTCTCCGAGGCCTGAGGTACCGGCAGCCGAAGCCAGCAGCAGCCTGTTGGCCTTCCCCTCCATCTCCATCAACCGGTTCAGCCGTTCGAGGCTGACAAATACGTTGAAGGGGGCGCGCTGTACGTTCGACAGGTTGAAACCTCCCAGTTGATGCCGGGCGGCAGTGCCGGCGACTACCACCCGCAGGGGTACGCTGTTCCCGGCTTCAGAAACAAAAGGGGCATTCAGTGGCACCGTACTTGCCTTGCCGATCCGCAGAAGAAGGGCATCCCCGGTGCCGACCCCGAGCATGCCGGCCAGATTGTCGCTGAGAAGTGCCCTCTCTTCGCCAAGGGAGGAGGAGAGGGCAGCGCCGGCAAAGAAATCAAAGCGGCTGTCAATTCCGATAATCTGCACCCGGCTGATGCGGTGCAGTCCGCCGCCAGAAACGGCCGATCCTTCCAGAAGGAGCACCGGAGCAACGGGAATGCCGCCGGCGGCAGCCATCCTGTCGGCCAGTCCGGTAGTGAAATAACGGTCTTTCACCGACACCAGATGGGTGGCGGAACCGATCCTTTCCAGGGTGATCTTTTCAAGACTCCACGCCACAGATTCCCCTACCAGAAGGGCTCCGGCAAGCACCGCCGTGCTCACGGCCACCCCCGCGCTTACCAGGAGGTTGCGGGAAAAATAATGGCGGAAGCTTTGCCAAACCAGCCGGGAAGGTGTCATGGCCTGGCATTTAATTGTCCGTTCGTCAGATGAAATATCCGCTCCATCCTGGCAGCCACCTCAGGGGTATGGCTGACGACAACCAGGGCGGTACCCTCGGTGCTGCTGAGATCCAGCAGCAGATCGATCAGGGCGGCGGCATTGGGCTCGTCAAGAGCCCCGGTGGGCTCGTCGGCCAGAAGCAGCTTCGGTTTGTTGACAAGCGCCCTGACTACGGCGGCACGCTGGCATTCGCCCCCTGACATTTCTCCGGGTTTCTGAAACCGCTGTTCCCAGATGCCTGTCCTGCGGAGCAAATGCTCCGCCCATTCCTTTTCTCCTGGCAGTACCCGGTTCTTCGCGGCCAGCAACGGAAGCAGCACGTTCTCGAAAAGTGTGCACTGGGGAAGCAAATGGTGAAGCTGGAATACAAAACCCAGTTCACGGTTGCGGAAACGGGCCAGCTCTTCTCCCCCCATTTTTCCCAGCTCCCTGCTGTTGAACAACAGGGTTCCTGCGTCGGGTTTGTCAAGAGTGCCGATCAGGTTCAGCAGTGTGGTTTTTCCGCTGCCGCTTCTTCCGGTAACCGCCACCCTGGCACCCGCCTCCAACTGCCAGTCAATTCCTGACAGCACCTCCCGGTAGGCATGGCTCCCCCTGGAACCATATCCTTTGGTTACGTTATTCAGCTCGAGCAGCATCTTTCCTGTTGTTGATTACCTCCTGATACATGCGGACCATGGCTTCAGCCTGCACATACACGTTGAAATGGGTCTCCACCCCTGCGCGTGCACAGCGGCTCAGCGTGTCGAGCCGCTCCCCGTCTGACAGGACATCCATCCAGGCCTGAGCAAGTACTTCGGGGTGGTTCGGAGAATAGGTCACCCCGCCGCCTGAAACCTCGACAATTTCCGGGAAAGCCCCCAAAGAGGGCTGGACTACCGGAATCCCCGAAGCCATAAGCTCTGTAAGGTACAATCCGAAGGCCTCACCGTTTCTTACAGGAACCGACGAAATGGACACCATTCTGAAGAACTTCCGTTTGCCCTCGTCTGTAAAATCGTCGTGGAAGTGCACCTTACCGGCACATCCGGCGGCTGCGATCCGTTTCCTGATCTGCTTCAGATAGAGGGAATCGGCGGCGGTGGACCCCCCGGTGACCACCAGGGTCACGTCGCCGAAACCGGGCTCCCGGCTGAGCCGGATGAAGGCTTCAACGGCAATATCCAGCCCGTTGTCATGGCACATCCGCGATATGTAACCAATGGCCCGCCCTTTACGGGAAGGGGGGATCACCTCATATTCCCCGGGATCGACTCCCAGATAGGCCGTAAAAACCTTCCCGGGGGGCAAACCGATCTTTTCCTGCATGAGACGGGCAAAATAATGGCTCACTGAAATAAAGGCATCCACATCGGCCGATTTTTCCCTTATCAGTTTCCATATCTTGTCCCTCTGCTCCGGCTGCATCACATCAACCCATACATCTTCGTCCTGCAACGAGCATACCACGGGCACATTCAGCTTTTCACCTATCCGTCGGGCCAGGCCAAACAGCAGGGCATTGGATAGGTGCACCACATCGGGCCGCTCGTGCCGGTGCAGCCAGTCCACCAGCTTTTCCAGCTCCTCTTTCTGGCTTCCCTCCTCCCCCTGCAGCATGGAAAAAGTCATCTCCTCCAACCCCTTCGCATTGGTCGATCCCGACAACGAGGCGGCAAGCTTCAGGAAAAAGGGAGCATTAATGAACCGGTCAAACCAGGAGGGTGCTTTCCTGAAGAGCGGGAAAAGCTGCTTCAGGTAAAGGCCCACGGCTCCGTAAAAAACCGGCACCTCTGCAGTAAGGTCGTGCTCGTCGGCAAACAGGGGGAGATACATGGGGATCTTGACCACCTGGTGTCCCTCTTTCCGCAACGCCTCCACAAATTTGCTGTCGCGCAAACAGTTGCCGCAGTAAAACGAACCTCCTGAGCCGGGAATAATCTGAACAATCTTCATTTTTTGTTTTTTGTTCCGAAACAATAGACAACCCCGTCGCCGGCACCCACAAGCAGGAGGTCACCCGATACGGCAGGATTGCTGACAATGGGGGAGCCTGTTTCGTATTGCCAAACCGGTTTCCCGGTGGCCAGCTCAAGCAGGAACAGGTCTCCCCTCATGTTGGCGGCGATCACCCTTTTTCCTGCCACCACCGGCGATGCCTCCACCCTGCTTCCGGTGTTGAATTTCCAGACCAAGGCGCCGGTATCTTTATTGAAACAATATATGTGTTTGTCGTGGCTGCCGGAGATTACATAACTCCCCGCCAGTGCAGGCGAGGCCAGAAAAGGCAGTTTGGAACCCGGTTCCACCCATTGCCAGCCGATTTTCCCGGCTGCCATATCCACCATCGAAAAACGGCCGTCGTAATCTCCCACCCAGGCCCGGCTGCCCTCAACGGCCACCGATCCTGCCACATAGGTGGCCACAGCGATTTTTTTTAACGCCTTTCCCGTTTCAATGCCGACCAGGTGGAGAAATCCGTCGCACCCCCCGAAAACGGCCTGACCCGCATGACAACTTACCGCACCGTTTATGTAATTGTCCGACTCGTATTTCCACCTTCCCCTGCCTGTTTTAGCATCCACACAATGAAGGTAAAAATCATAACTTCCCACGAGAAGGCTTGTTTGGCCACCCGACTGGTACCAATTTGCCGAACCGATGATCTGGTTTTCGGTGCTGTATTCCCAGATTTTTTTTCCACTCGCCAGGTCAAGGGCATACAGGGTGCCGTCGAGATTTCCGACATATACTTTTCCATCGTGGATAAGGGCGGAAGCTTCAATCCCGTTGGTGGTTTTAAACTGCCATCTTTTTTTGCCGTCCAGCCCAATTCCGTATACCGTTCCTTCAGAATTCCCTACGACTATGATTCCCTGACAGACCACCGGAGTCGATTTGATGGTCCCGCCGGCAGGAAAACTCCAGAGCAATTCCGGGCGGTCGGGAATACTGGCTGAGATGCTTCCGGTAAGACGCTGGTTGCTCCGGAACTGAGGCCAGCAGCCCGTTTCCTGGGCGATGGCTTCGCTCTGCAACCATCCCAGCACTGCCAGTATGATAAAAAGTCTTTTCACCGCTTTGTATTATTTATTCCGCCTGATGTTTAAGTTTCAGGGCGCCTGTCGGGCAGGCTTCAGCCACACGTTGCGCGGTTTCCGCCAGGGCGCGGTCGGTGGATTCCCCGAAAGGAACGCCGATGGTAATATCAAATCCCCTGCCAATATAGGTCAGTCCCGGCAGTCCGTCCTGTTTTGCCGTTATACGGACACAAATGCCGCATTTTATGCATTTCTCAGGCTCGTAAACCACCGTGGTTCCGTTGAAGTTCTTGACGACCGTTTTTCGCCGGCCGGTCTGAAAGGTACGCTGGTCAGCCTGGTATTGGCCTGCATAGATCCTCAGTTTGCAATCGCGGGCTCCCCGGCAGTCGCAATGCATGCAGCGGCTGGCTTCAGCCATGGCCTCCTGTTTGGTAAATCCCGCTGTTACGGAGACCGGCAGCCCCCTTTTTCCGGGGATAGATTCTTTCAGATATTCGGCATATTCGGAGAGCTGAAGCTTTCCGAAACGGGAATTAAATAAAGTGGGCTCTCCCGTGACTTTTTCGCCCTGAAGATACTGCAGCACTGCAAAGGCGACCTCCTTTCCCTGTCCCATGGAGCGTACTGCCAAACGGGAACTCCTGACCACCCCCCCGACGGCAAAGACCCCCTTTTCGGAAGTTTCATACCCACCGCGTGTTACCGTGATGCCGGTAGCCGACATGGCGAGCTGAAACGATTTGGAGAGGTCGTCAGGAATGCCGCTGGCCACCACGATGGCGTCGCACTGTTTCTTCAACCGGTCAAAAAGCCGGTCGCCGACGGGAGTTTTCCCATGGAACACAATGCCGGTGTCAAGAATCGAACGGATTTCCCGATCCAGCACTTCCCCGGGAAGGATCTCCGGTGACAGGGCACTTCTCAGCTGTCCGCCCGGTTTTTCTTCCCGGTCGTAAAGCATCACCTCCGCTCCCCGGAGGCGCAGGTAATAGGCGGCCGCCAGTCCGGCAGGCCCCGCTCCGATGACAGCAACCTTTCTTCCGGCAGGGGAAGCCGCAGGAAAAGGATGCAGGTCACTGAGGTCGCCGACAATCCGCTTCAGAAGACAGACGGATACCGCCTCATCGATTGTTTTCCGATGACAGGCGCCCTCGCAGGGAGCCGGACAAATACGCCCCAGGACCGCCGGCATGGCAATATCCCTCTTCACCACACGCAAAGCCTCCTCCCATTTACCGCCGGCAATCAGACGGTTCATGCGGGGAATGTCCATGTGGGCAGGACAGGCAATCCTGCAGGGAGCTTCACAGTCGCCGACGTGGTCGCTGAGTAACAGCTCCAGGGCGGTCCGCCGCGCTTCGCGGATCTCGGCATCTTCGGTGATGATATCCATGCCTGAGGCTGCCGTCACGGAACAGGAGGGAAACAACCTGCCCCCCTGATGGTCTTTGACCATGCAGAGCATGCAGGAGGTGAAATGACCTAGTTCACCGTTCAGACAAAGGGCGGGAATTTCAACTCCTGCAAACCGCGCTGCCTCCAGGACTGAGATCCCGGCAGGCACTTCCAGTTCTTTGCCGTCTATTCTGAGTTTTACCATCATCTGACATCGATTGCATTCTCGGGACAGGCGGTACGGCAGGCATCGCAACGGATGCAAAGGGCCGCATCGATCGTATGCTTTTCATGCGGAGTGAAGGGAATGGCATCCACGGGGCATGCCTGCGAACACAGGGTACATCCTATGCAGCGGTCGTTCACCGAATAGGTGGTCAGTCCGGTGCATTTTCCGGTAGGGCACACCCCCCGGAGATGGGCCTCATACTCCTCCCTGAAATATTTCAACGTGCTGAGCACCGGGTTGGGCGCAGTCTTTCCCAGGCCGCAAAGGCTTCCCTTCTGGGTCCAGAGGGCGATTCTCTCCAGAGTTTCCAGCTCCTCTTTCACTGCCCTTCCCTGGCACAGTTTTTCAAGAATGTCGAGCATCCGGCGGGTTCCGATCCGGCAAAAAGTGCACTTTCCGCACGACTCATGCTGTGTAAAGGCCAGGAAGAACCGGGCGATATCGACCATGCAGTCGGTATCGTCGAGGACAACGAGCCCCCCGGAGCCCATCATGGCGCCCAGGCTGTTGAGGGTCTCGAAATCAATGGGAGTGTCGGCAAGCGTGGCAGGGATGCAGCCGCCCGAAGGACCCCCGATCTGTACCGCCTTGAACTGCCTTCCGTCGGCTATGCCTCCCCCAATTTCATACACAACCTGACGGATGGTGGTCCCCATCGGAACCTCGATCAGTCCTCCCCTGACCACCTTCCCTGCAAGGGCGAATACCTTGGTTCCCTTGCTGTTCTCCGTCCCTATGGCGCTGAACCGGGAGGATCCTTCACGAATGATAAAAGAGATCTGAGCGAGGGTTTCCACATTGTTTACCAGGGTGGGCAATTGCCGATAACCCTTTTCCGCAGGAAAGGGGGGACGTATGTGGGGGAAACCCCGTCGTCCCTGGAGAGACTCGATGAGGGCTGTTTCCTCCCCGCAGACAAAGGCACCGGCTCCTTCATAGACCGCCGCCTGAAAATGGAAGCCCGATCCCAGGATGTTCTCACCCAGCAGACCGTACTCCCCGCAAAGGCGGAGAGCTTCGCGCACCCTTCTGACAGCCAGGGGATATTCAGCGCGTATGTAAAAGAAACCTTCGTGAGCCCCCACGGCATAGGCTCCGAGGATCATCCCCTCAATCACCCGGAAGGGATAGGATTCAAGGAGCATCCGATCCATGAAGGCGCCGGGATCTCCTTCATCTCCGTTGCAGATTACATACTTCGGACGGGCAGACTGGCGGGCCACCAGTTCCCACTTAAGTCCGGTAGGAAAACCCGCCCCTCCCCTGCCCCGGATCCGGCTTTCCCGTATCTCGCGGATCACCGCCCCAGGCGTCATCTCCAGAAGGGCCTTGCGCAAGGCGGTAAAACCTCCCCGCCGGCGGTAATCCTCCAGATCCAGCGGATTGATCATCCCCCGGAATTCGGTGGCTATGGGAATCTGTTTTCCCAGAAATGAGCTCACCGGCTTATCCCGCACATCCAGGGCATAGCGTTCCACACCTTCCCACCCGGCATCAGTCACAATGTATTCGGCCGAGTCGAACAGATTCCTTTTCAGATTGTTAAACAACCCCGGGGGCTTGAAATGTCGGAAAACGATGTCTTTCACATCCTCCGGTTTCACCTTTGAATAGAGCACCGGATCCTGCCCGGAAGGGATGATCTCCACAAGAGGAACCTGATGGCACATGCCGACACACCCGACATGCTGAAGCCTGACCCGAAGCCGGTTGTTGTTCACCACCTTTTCCACCGCTTTCCGGATCTCATCGCTGCCGCTGGCCACACAACAGGAGCCCAGGCCGATGCGTATCTCCCCCTGCATTTCGCTTCCGTCGGCATTCCGGAACTGCCTTTCCTGCCTTTTGCCTGCCAGTGATTCGAAATCGGCCAGAATAGCATCGACCTGACCCGTGGCAACATGGCCGTAGGTTACCTGGTCGATCTGCACGACAGGCGCCAGGGTACAGCATCCCAGACAACTCACCTCCTCCAGGGTATACTTGCCGGCAGCATCGGTGTGCTCATCCTCTCCCAATCTGAATTTGCGCCTGAAAGCATCGTACACCTGGGCCGACCCTTTCACATGGCAGGCTGTTCCCACACATACCCGGATGGTGTGCTTTCCCGCCGGCTTTAACCTGAACTGAGAATAAAAACTGGCAACCCCGATCAAATCGGCCGCTGTCATGTCGCTGTTCCCGGCCACATACCGAAGGGCCTCCTCCGGCAGGTAGTTGTACTCTTTCTGGACAGCCTGCAGCACCGGGATCAGCGCGTGCCTGTCCCTGCCCTTTTCGTCAAGGATCCTGTCAATGACTGTGCCGTATTCCCCGTTACCCTCCATTCCCTTCTTTCTGGTATTTCCTGATCAGTTACCTATACACCAAAGATACCCGGGGGTTCTGACATACATGCGGCCCGTGGCAAAAGCCGGGGTGGCGGTTACTTTGGCTCCCAGCTCCGATTGGGCGATCAGTTCTTTTTCCGCATGCAGGGCAAAAACCTGCAAGGTGCCGTCGGTATTGAAAATGAATAGTTTTCCGTCTGCCACCACCGGGGAGGAGTAATAGCCCACCCCGCCGTCGTGTTCCCATTTCTTTTCTCCCGTTTTGGCATCGTAGCAGGCCAGTACGCCATAACTGGTGGCGACGAACAACAGCCCCTGCGAAACCACGGGACTGGCTACTTCGGGCATGTATTCGTCCTGTTCCCACTCGATACTCCGGGTTGCCGGGTTGATGGCCGCTAGCCGTGCGTATTCGTTGGCAGCGAAAACAAGCCCTTCGCCATAAGCAGGGGAAGGCCCCACCTCTCCCATCATGGCATTGACAGCCCAAATCTCCCTGCCGGTAAGTGCATCGTACCCGGCGACCAGGGGGTCGGCCGAAAGGACGACCTGATAGCTGCCCCCGATCCTGGCCAGGATTGGACTTGCCCAGGAGACCTTTACGTTGCGGTTTGTCTCCCATACTGTCTTTCCGTCGGAAGCACCCAGAGCGATCAGCTTCCGGCCGCTGTTGGTGTCATACTGGAAATAAACCAGGTTTTGCCAAACGAGCAGGGAGCTGGAATGGCCGTAGTGGTTGTCGGGTACCCCCAGGTTGCGCGCCCAGATACGCTTCCCCTCCATGTCAAGGGCAAGGGCGTCGCCGGTACCGAAAAGGGCATACACCCGGATGCCGTCGGTGGTCACCGACGGAGCTGCCAACCCGGTATCGTCGGTGGTACGGGGAGCTGTTGCCGGACTACCGGGGATATGGTCGGCCCTGGCTGTCCACAACAGTTTTCCGCCATACCGGTCGTAACAATATACCTCCCTTTGCTGGCCGTTGGCTCCCGTGATGAAAAGACGGTCGCCCCATATCACAGGAGAATTGAAGCCGGAAAGGGGTACAGCGACCTTCCAGCGGATGTTTCTTCCTGAAGGTCCGTCGAAATCAACCGGTATGTTGGTATGGGCGGAGACGCCGTTGCCGAAAGGCCCGCGGAATGAGGGAAAATTCGCGCGAAACTGCGCCGCACCCGGAGGTGCGGCCCCCTCTGCTGCAACAGTGCTGTCTGCGGCTGCCGCAGGAACGGCAACGACCGTATCGGCCGGAACGGCCACTGGCGCACCGGCAGGCAGCTCACTGCCGGCAGCCGCAGAATCTGACTCTTTGCCCACCTCGATCACCTCTACCGGAGAATCCAGGATTATTTCCTGAAGGGTTGCCGTTTCGCTGCCAAAACGGTCGAGATGACGTGTGGTAGCGAAAGAGGCTGCCAGCGCCAGCACCAACAACAAAAACCCGGCTATCAGAATCCCCGTCCTTGCCAGGGCTCTTTGCTTCCATTCGTCGGCTTCATGGTCGGAAGGTTCTTCGATTGCCGGAAGCAGGGAATTCCGCATGCGCGCGGCAATCACAAAAACAACCGCACCGAGGAGCAGCAGGTAACTGCCCGTTCTTACCTGCCACCGATTGGTGAAATAGGCCTTGCGGGCCAGAAGATCAAGGTTCCGTATATCCGTTTGAAGCGCTTCGTCGGCCGGATTTTCAGCCAGTCGTCCGATCAATTGCGCCAGGGCATTGCTTTCCAGTGGATTGTACTTCCTGATCTGCAGGTAGTTGAGAAGAAGCAGAAGGGCAACCAGCCCACAGAAAAGTGCAGCCCCTTTCGCTACTGTCTGCCATCGTTTCAATTGGTTTTCCCTGGTCATCACATCGGCATCTATATGGGTTCGTCATTTATCTACCGGGCAGTAATCCATGCAGCGCCCGCAGCTGAAACAGTCACCCCGGTTGGGCTGGTAGTCTGTATTCCGCCGGAAAACAGACTGGTTGACCAAAAGCAAACCGATCACCAGTCCTATGAATCCGCCGGCGGCAGCCGCACCGTAGCTGAATTCCTTGCGGATTGCCCTGGCCTCTTCCACCAGCACCTCCATGGTTTTCCCGGAACTCAGAAAAGTCTGAACATCCAGGTTGTCGGGATCTTCCTTCACCTCAGGACGGGCAATGAGCAACTCGGCCAGATACACATCAGGATGCGCCTTCGCCAGCCATCCGTGCGACAGGTAACCGGTCAGCGCGCCGCCGGCCACCCACAAGGGCATCAGCAACACCAACAACAGAAAACGTCCGGTCTCACTCCGCGATTTGCGGATAATCCGCAGGTCGGTAGGATGGTCAATGGCATCGAAGGGACAGGAGGTGGTGCATAATTTGCACCGGATGCAGCGGGAAGGGGTGATAGAAAGATGCCAGCGCGACACCTTCGAGGTCCAGCGCAGCAATACTCCGTAGGGACAAAGAAAACGGCAGTAAGGCCGGCCTACGAAGATGGACATGAGCAGGAAAGCCACTCCCAGGATAACCATCGCATAAGGGGCGTCCATTCTGAAAATGCCCACAAAAGGGTCGTAACGGCAAATGATAAAGTCGGTGCCGGTGGCGGCGAACAACAGGGCAAGCGCAAGATAGACATAGGGGATCAATCCGAGGGTTTTTCTGAGCCAGGGGGCCACGGGAATGGTTCGCACGGCCACCAGGTCCTGAATGGCGCCCAGCGGGCAGGCCGCCGCACAGAAGACCCGTCCGAAAAAAAGACTGAATACCAGCGGAAGCATAAAAAAGAGCAGTACCGAAAAGGGAATGGCATAACCCGGTTTGGCCAGGGAAAGTACCATATTCTGCAGGGATCCCACGGAACAGATGCAACCGTCACGGTAAAAACCAAAATAGAGAAGCGAAAAGAGGGAGAGCCACAAGAGTCCCTGCCGCGACCTTTTACGCAGGGCAAACCAGGCCGATAGCGAAAGAACCGCCAGAAGCAAAAGAACATCCAGATATTCCATAGCCGTGGAACGGGGTGCGGGCGTCACCGGATCGGGCTGTACGTAGCCCGATTCAAATTCCGGCTTGGGAAATCGCTGCTGCTGAGAAAAAGCATCCGGGGAAAGGAAAAACAGCGCAAAGAGCAACAGCAGGGAAACAAGCCCTATCCCATTTGTTTTCATCGGTTGCCGTTTTTGGTAAAATCCCCCTTCACAAGATAGGGTTCCGAAGCCTTGACCCGATGAATGGCATCGCTCGGACAAACCCTGGAGATGGCGCACTGGTTGCAGTTTTTGCACAAATCGTGCATGATCTGCAGGTGCAGGGAGCCGTTTCCGAACGAAGAACAACCTTTGACGCATTTGCCGCATCCTATGCAAAGCTCCTCGTCGATCACATATTCGAAATAGGGCTCTTCGATGTATTTCCGGAGAATCGCACCCGTGGGGCAAAGCTGGTTTTCGGCGCCGGTGTTCAAATCGGACACCCCGGGGAGGAAATAACCTCCGCACAGGTCGCAGTAACCGCACAGGTCGTAGGCATGGACGCATTTCACGGCGGAAGGGGTAAGTACGCAATCGGTGGCGCAGCGTCCGCATTGGGTGCATTTGAAGGGATCGATCTGCCAGACCCATTTTCCCCTTTCCATGCCTGCTGACGCCAGCCCTCCGATGCCGCCCAGTGCCAGGGCAAGCGAAAGCCGTCCGCCGCTCCGGATAAATTCCCTCCTGGTTTTAATCCTGTCGTTTTCCATAACGCTGACTATTGTTACCCTGTGAACGCGAACACCGGGGCTGCAGGGCGCATCCCCCGCACCCACGGCTGCCAAAACATTCCGCCTGGCGCCCTGTCTTACCCCCAAAAAGCAGCAGACCTGTCACAGCCAGCAAAGCGGCCAGAAAACCCAGACGCATCCCTTTAACGATCAAGTTCCTGCGCTCCATTTCCTATTTCTTTTCAAAAACGCGGATCATCCTGCGATCAGGATCGAGGGCATAGACCCTGCCTTGCGCATCACAGGCGACATCAGGGGCATGGCCGCCTTCACGGAAGAGCGAGGGAGGAGCCACCACCCCCATCAACTCGCCGGAAGGCAGATATTCCTTTATTCTGACAATTCCTTTTTCGCTGGTAATGAAATTTCCGGAGGGCAGAAATGTGAAATGGGCGGGATTGCAACAGCCGCCGAATCCGCGGATCCCCTGCCCAGGCCCCCCCCACCAGCCCCGGAGGCTGCCATCTGAAGAATAATTTTCAAGGCTATGCTTCCCGGGATTGGCAACCCACAGCTCTCCGAAACCATTCACTGCCAGATCAAAACAGGGACTGGGAACGATAAAGCCATGGCCCGCTTCCCCGTCGGCCTTGCCTTCGAACGTCAACTCCGGTTTACCCAGGGGATCCAGGCGGTGTATCACCCTTTGCCCTGCATCCGCCGCAAAGACGACATTTTCATGGGCATCAACCGACGTGATTACCGAACGTTCTTCAAAGGCATCGGAAACCGCCAGGATGGTGGCGGCAGAATCCAACACGGCCAATCGCCGGGCTCCCCCCGCGTATATCTTCCCCGGAACTGCTTTTATGCACAATGGCTTAAAATCGAGTGTTTTGTCGGTTACCAGGACCCCTCTGGTGTCGAGTATCAGCAGCCTCTGGTCGCCAGCCACAAAGATCCGGTCGCCCAAACAGGAAACGGCCGTTGGAATTTCCATGGGAAGACGGAAATTGCGGGTTTCCCGGTAGGTAACCAATCCGGAATCGACAGCCAGCAGGCCCTGCGTCTCCAGCTTGTAGGGGTTTTCAGGCAATCTGCCGGGTCTTCCCGTGAAGAAGTCGGCAATGATGACCACCAGGATGATGGCGGCCAGCAGGACCAGAAAAAGAATGTTGCTCTTGTATTTCATTAAAAACAGGTTAACGTCGCAGGTCAATACAGACCATGGTTTTCGAATCTCTAAGCACCAGGAATCCGTCGGCCACGGCCAGGGGAGCCCAGGCATCATGCCCGCCGGGAATGACCGCTGCGTGGTCCAGTTCGGCATACCCGGTAACCGAAGGTTTCAGGATGTACAAGGTCCCCTCTTCGTGGAGCAGGTATACTTTGCCATCGGCCATGAAGTAAGGTCCCAGGCCGAACCGTTTATCGGGACCGCTCGACCAGATCACTTTGCGGGGATCCCGCGGGTGGACGCATACCATCTGGTTGCGCAAGGATCCGCCGTCCTTGGGCAGAATACCGAAAAGATGGCCATTCCAGTAGAGCGGGGTTTGCTGCTCACAGGCAAGACCTTCGGATGGCTTGTACTGGTCGGCGATGGAAACTGAAAAACTTCCCCCCTCTCTTTTCAGCTTCAGCAGAAGGCTGCCGGCACCATACCCGGCCGTGACAAAAATGCTGCCGTCGGGCATGCAAACCGGCGAAGGGGCGATGACCGACTTGTTCCAGACGGTGGTTTGCCACAGCAGCTCACCCTTCCGTTCGCCTGCCGATATTCCGGCAATTCCGCCGGTAGCGCAATAGACATACATTTTTTCACCTTCGAAGGTATAAGGCATGACCGACGAATGGGACATTTTCCAGTTTCCCGGGTTGGGGGTTGACCAGTTGACGCGGCCTGTTGCCAGATCGACACCTACCAGAAGCGCTTTTCCGCCGGTCGCCAGAATCAACTCATTCCCGTCGATCAAAGGACACTGACCCGTATACCAGAGCGGAACCTCCGACTGGTAGGCTTTCTCCACATCAATCCCCCAACGAAATTTGCCTGTAGCCCGTTCAACACACATCACATGGCACCGCGGACCGATGGTGACCACAAAACTGTCGGTAACCGCGGGAACTGTACGTGACATCCCATGGTTCCTTTTAACGTGGACCTTATAGCCCCGGCGCCACAGTTCCTTCCCGCTTTCCAGAGAAAAACAGCGTAAAAAATCGGCATGCCGGTCTTCCATATAATCGAGCAGGTAAACCAGCCCATGATGGAGGGCTGCGCCCGAATGGCCCTCTCCCAGGTCTACTTTCCATAGGATGGCAGGGCCCGATTGGCCGAATTTTTCCTTTAAGGGAATTACCGAGCGTGAGATATTGTCTGAAAAAGGACCCCTGAAGCGGGGCCAGCTTTCTGTCAAAGGGTGGTAACTGTTGTCGAATTGTTCAAAAAGGGACCCAATGATCACCGAATCGCCCGGGGAACCGGAGCCGCTCCTTTGATCCATGCCGGGCACGCGAAGCGAAAGCTCCCCCGCCGGATTCCAGGCCACCCACCAGAGCAGCAGCAGGGCTGCCAGGGCTGCCAGGCTGTACATAATGAATCCCGCTAATCTTTTCTGATCCATGGTCTTCGGTTCAGCGGTTCAACACCGCAGGCAACGGTATGAGCGTCTGCGCTCCTTCCGGCATGGGTCCGGCCTTTCTTGCTCCACGCCGTTGCCCTTTGAGGTCGGGCGTCGTCACAAAAAAGAGCCGTTCGGATAACCGCAAAGATAACAGATCCGCGGCTTTCCCATACGTTATTTCCCATCGTGGCAGCCATTCCCTTTCCGGCCGGTGACCGCCCGTTTGCTGCCTTTTGCCGGCAACCACAAATCCCGCACCTTTAAGCCGGTCTGCCCATTGAGCGACGATGATCCCGCTTGCCAGTTGACACTTATCCTTCCCTGATCGACGGACTTCCGGTTCCGCGCCCCAAAGATGCCGGGCTGTTACAGTGGCCCGGTCAGATGCAGGTTAACCTCAGCCGCGCAATACTGCCAGCCGGAAGACAAAGGGGAAACAGGCACAAGACCGTCAGGAAATAGGCTGCTTCAGCGGATCTGATAGGCGAGCAGGGCGTTGCCCCGTCTCACCAGCAGGCGTCCCTTGTCGATGACCAGGTGGGCCCAATGCTGGGCGCTTCCCTTGGTTATCCGGGTCCTGGATGCGATGGCGAATTCGGAAGGGTCGGCCCTGGCCATAAAAAGGTCCCCCCTGTCGGTATAGCCGTACAACATCCCGTCGGCATAGATGACGGTCCCGTTGGCTAATCCTTTGTATTCATATTTCACCTCTCCGGTTTTCCAGTCCACTGCCAGCCAGCAGCGGCTGAAGTCGCCCGAGCCATAGATGGTGCCGTTAACCAGCACGGCCCCCCCAATCCGGTTGTCCATCTGTTTTGAAACCCACTCGGGGGTGATGGCGGAGCCGTCGGCCGACAGTTTCAGCTTGACACCCCCCTGTCCGTAACCGCTGAAACAAAATACCGCGCCGTCATGGTAAATGGGGGTGTTGGAATGGACACTCCACTGGTTGGGGTGCGGATGGGTCCAAAGCAGTTTTCCTGATGAAGCATCTACCCCGATAATATGCGACTCCAGATGGGTGACCAGCAGGGTACGCCCGGGGATTTTTACCAGCAACGGGGTGCAGTAGGCAGAGAGATCGCCGCCGGCCTTGACGGTCCAGACCAGATCGCCCGTAAAGCGGTCGAGGGCAATGAGCGAATGGTCAGGTCCGCCTACCGTCACGTACAGTCTGGAACCCTCCGCCACAAAAGTTTCGGTGTAGCCCCATTGCAGCACCCTTCCCCCGTAGCTTTTCACCACATCCTTCGTCCATTTCACCTTTCCCGTCGCCGCCTCCATGCAGGTTACCACGCCCATTCCCGAAAACTGATAGAGCAGCTCGCCCATCACCACCGGGGTACTGCGTGAACCGGGGTAGCTTTCTGTGAACTCGGGGCCATAAGCCGATTTCCACATCAGTTTTCCGTCGTTGGTCAAAGCATAAACATACCCTGTGCTTTCTTCCGCACCTGAAATGTAAAGGGTGTTGTTCACCACCACAGGAGAGGAAAAACCGGCTCCCAACTCCTCATAACTCCAAAGCAGCCGGGGTCCCTCTTCGGGCCATGACTTCAGCAAACCGGTTTCGTCGTACACTCCGTTTCCGTGAATACCCCTCCAACGGGTGGCCTCCTGGGCCGGCAGAAGGGTTGAACCCAGCAGCATGGCTGTCATCAGCCATAAAAACATCCCGCACCGATGGCCGGTAAGAAAACTCCGTGTGGAAGAGCCGCCGGAGAATCCGGCTGGGAATACGATTCCGTCAGGAACTTCACGATTGTCGTTCCCGCTTACCCTGCAACAGGGGCGACGGGAAATGGGTCCTGCGGGATTTCCGCCATTTCTGATCATATCATTCTGTTTTACTGTTCACCGGGTGCGAAAATTATATTAATTTCTGATAATAACTCATCCTTTAACAGGCTGTTAACAAAATCGGGGCTTCCCCCGGCTTCTCCGGAAGGGAATCCGGTTTTGTAAAGCCAAGGCAGGAGCCATGCGGGAGGTTGAATGCCTGGCGGGCTGCCGGGGTGCCGGAGAACTCAGGTAACCGCGACAGACAAACCGTATGGGGGTGTAGAAGGAGCTATCAGAAAGAAGCTCCCACCCTGAGGCTGTAACTTCTTTGGGGCTGAATGTCGCCGGGTCGTCCCATGTATTCGCTGTTGGTAGCATTCTTCACCACCGCCGACAGCCTGAGCTTGCCGGTGATGCGGCAGCCGGCGCTGAGATCGGCAAGGAAATAGCCTGTGCGATGGCTGTTCCAATAGTCAAAGAAACCGGGCAGGATGGTTTCGCGTGTGGCCGGCGCCAGGAATACATCGTCGATTTCCAGGATTTTGGAACGGAGCCACAGACTGACACCCGCATCCCACCGATTCCACGATGTTTCCAGGTTCAGGCTGGCAGCGTGGCGCCTGCGGTACTTAAGCATCATACCGGTCGGTTTCCCCGTAACCGGGTTTATTTCCTGCGGCACCATGTACACATATCCCCCGGAGAAGGTGTTCCGGAGTTGTCCCGTGTTTCCGGTCAGCAGGAAACCGATCTCCAGCCCGTAAACCCTGGAAGCCTCCCGGTTGGCTGCCTTAAATCCGTAGCCAAACTGGTCGTCGCCAGCGTCGGCATGTATCCCGAAGAGAAATTCGATCATGTCTTTGTTCTGGCTAAGAAACAGGGCCGCATCAAGCTGCCCCCGGAAAGGCCCCGCCCGCAGCCCCTGCTGGATTCCGGCTTCGGAGTTCCACCCCGACTCGGGACGGATATCAGGACTCGGGAAGATGCGAACAGATCCCAGGGTAGTGGCGGCGTGCTTCTCCGCAATGGAGGGGAAGCGGTATCCCTGACCGAACGAAGCCCGCAGATGGGTGAACCTTCCTGCACGGTAGTTGACACCCGCGCGGAAGAGGGGAACCAGCCGGTCGTTTTTTCCATCCAGTACGTTGTATTCGAACCGGAGGCCCGACACAAACCGGAAGGCTTCCGCCAGACTGATTTCCGCCTGGGCAAAAACTCCTGCATTCAGACTGGCATGGTTGTCGTATAGCTGTGACAGCACCCTGCCGGCGCTGGCTGAAGCCCCTGTTATGAGGCTTATCCGCGATCCCATCCGGCTAAAGAACTGGTACTCGCCGTAGAAAGTATATCCCCGGCTGTTGTTATTTTCCGTTTCAGGGTGGGAGTTATCGGTGAACTGCAGCCGGGTTTTAAGGTCATGTTTCCGGTTGTCGCCGGTGCGCCAGCTCAGGAAAGGGTCCAGGGCAAGAAAGGTTCCCCGCATTTCAGTAGCCGTGCTTTCGTCCTGCCGGAGAGCCCCCGTGAGGCTGTTCTCCCAGAGCACAAAATCGGTTTTGCGGGCTGCCCCGGCCAGCAGGGACACCCCGTAAGACAATCCTTCCATGCCGGCATCCCTGTGCTTGAACCTGAAATTGACCCTGCCGAGCGTTTCGTCGTTCAACCGCCGGTAGCCATCGTCCTGCTGGATGAAGCTTCCGATGGAGAGGTCGTTGTTCCCGACCCGCTGCAAATGTGAAAAGGAGGCGGTATGATACATCCGCGGGGAACTCCACCACACCCAGTCCTTGTTGGCCGGCTTACCGTAGAGCGACGATTCGAGGTGAAAACGGGTTTCCGGCCGGGCGGAGGCATCGGCGGTCCTGAAATTCAATACCCCGTTGAGAGCGGAGGAGCCATAAGCCACCGAGGAGGCTCCTTTGATGATCTCCACCTGTGCAAGGTTCTCCAGGGGGAGAAACTGCCATTTGATGTTCCCCGCATCGGCCGAAAGCACCGGCAATCCGTCGACAAGCGCCAGCACCCTGCTGCCGGCGCCATAACTGAAACCGCTTCCTCCCCTGACAGAGGCCTGTCCGTCCAGCACCTCTATGCCGGGGGTTTTATTCACCAGCTCCTGCGGATCGGTAATGTGCCGTGCGGAGATACCCTCAGGCTTCAGGATGGTCATCGATACCGTGAGCTCCGAAACCCGCTGTTCAATCCGGTTGGCGCTTACCACCACCTGTTCGATTTCGGCGCTTTCAGCAACCAGCCCGAAATCAAGGAACAGGGTATCACCGGCTACGGCCCGCAGGGTGCGGCTTTCTGGCCTGTAGCCGACATACTGGCATTTCAGGGTAAACTGGCCCGGGGAGACCTTCATTTCGAACATCCCGTTTTCACCCGAAACGGTACCCTGTTCCTTCTTCAGCAACAGGTTGGCACCCGGCAAACCAGCTCCGGAGGCAAGATCGTACACCCGGCCCCTCAACAGCGCCTCGGGTTCGACGGCACGCCCCACGATGGCCAGCAGCAACAGAAAAAAGGTCAGCCCTGCCTGTTTCATAGATAATGATTCAATATTCCATCCCTTTCCGGTACGGAGATCCGTTTCGCAAGAACGGCGACAGCTCCTCCGGTTGATGCGGACATCAGTCCCCGCCCACCGGGGCTTCTCATTTGGCCTTAAAAGTCAGTCTGACATTCAGCAGATTCTGAAAATTGGTGATATCAGGCACCTGCGTATTGACCTTCAGGGATTGCGGAGTAAGCTCGGTGATGAGAGTGGTCAGCGGCAAGGCAAGCGAATCGGAAGATATGACCAATTGGGTCTGAGATTCAGTAAACCACCACTTTCCGCTGTATTTGCCGAAAGTCCCCGTACCATCGGCATTAAACTTCGCATCCCCCCTGAATTTGTAAAGCAGTTGTCCCGGATTGCCGGCATCCGCTCCGTTGACCAGAAGGCTGTCGGAGGCCCAGGTGACGCCGGTCAGCATGTCAAAACGGCTGTTTTGCTCCTCTTTACCGCATCGGGTAAAGATCAGAAGCAGCAGGGTCATCATGAATAGCAGCTCTTTTTTCATGGCGAAGGCAATATTATTTGGTTATGATAAATCTAATCCTGTTTCTTCGTGTCTCAGCGATGCCTGGCCTGTCAACCAACCGGCCGGTAAAATTGCTGTTTCTTTCTTCTCAAATATAAAAATTCCTGATCATTATCAGTGCTCCGGAAATTACGCATATCTCCGCAAATCCATTCCTCAGCGCAACCGTCCACACCTGGCAGAGAGCGGATACCCCCCACCTCCGGTTGCGTTACGTTGGAATCCCTTCCGGCAATGTATTTTGGCCGCCGCCTGCTGCTCCAGGAAGAGGGCCTTCCCCAGGGCTGTCTCCCGGCCGGCAATTTCGGCAAGCACCCCCAGCCCGTCAATGGCCGCCTGCAGAACGGCCGCGTTGATCTCCGCCCGCGCCTGCGCCTCCTCGCTCTTGATGCGGATCAGCTCCTTGGACAATGCACGCTCCGCATTTAAAAGTTTCACAGTACAGGAATTTTTCGGTTCAGTGGTTGATTTTGTCAAATATGAAAGGGAAAGAGTTTTGGCAATTCCTAAAGCGAATGCACTGATCAGGATTGCGGAAATACAAACACAGATTAGCGCATTAGAAAAAGAAATTAGCGTGATTGATTCAACTTCGGGCAACGAAAAAACAGATGTCCGTTTTTCTTGGCTTGCATGGTTTGCAGGAACAATAATCTGGGGATTAGCACTCTGGATGGGTTTGGCATTAAGCGGGGATACCAACTTTATAGAAACAATATTAGTTTTACTTAGTTTCCTTATTACATACGTCGGCGGTGCTGCGTTGGTAATTGCATTTATTGTTCTTGCTGTCAAAGGACTAGCATCCGGTGCCCTGGTATCAGGACTTACCACAAAAAAGCATAAGAAGGAGAAAATGATAAAAGACCTTAAACATGAAATCAGTCAACTAAGCAAGAACGCAAATTAATAAATTTGTGGGAGGCGCAAAATGAATACAGAGTTCATTTTACGCCCTCAATCACTCAAAGTCTCATTCGGGGACGATCGAAATGAATAATTTCCGGAGCCCCAGTAAAACATGAGGTCACTTCCTAATATGATAGAATCTCCCTTTGTTATAGCCGGATCCTGATCAGAGATTTAGAATCCAAGCTCAGAGGGTTGAATTACAGAAAGGATGACAACTCCCTGCGAGAACAATAAAAGAGGGAATTCGTTGACATTGACAGCTGTTTTTAAAGCTGTGAAATCCGCGATTGGAGCTTTCGAGGCTTTATCATTCGTGACATACCTGACAATGAAATCGTTAGCATTGATGTTGTTAGCCCGGCAGACACCGGGATGGTTGGAATGGAGGTTCCGGTTCCAGGCGTTGTTTGTTGAGTTCTCCGAAGAGGACCACCAGATCCCGTTGTTTCCAATGTTGTTGAAATTACCATTGTTGTTACGGTTACCGCCCGGAAGCCCTGAAAAGAAATGCAGCCGCTTGTTTGTTGCACAGCTGTTTTCAAACCGCGCAATCTTTGATAGCTACAGCCCACCTCCGTCCAAAAACATCGGCCTTTACGGCTGCAGCGGGCTGCCGGATTTAAAACGCTCCCTCCCGCCTGCCGTGACAAGGCGGGACTCCCGCTGAAACGACTGTTACCTTTGAGACTTCTGCCATCCGCTCAATTGTTTCGATACATTTTCAATATTGCTGTTGATGAACACGAACTTTTCAGTATTGATCTGGTGCAGGTCTTTCGTGAGCCGCACATGCAGGCGGATCACTTCCAGGTGCTCCCGTGCCGACCGTATGGTTTCCACCCTGTCCTGCCCGGAATTGGCACGATAGATCAGGGTAGCAATTCAACAGCCTGGTTCTTCAGGTTCTCCCCCAAAGTATACTTTTACTCCCTGGCAAAATGCTCAACCATCTGGTAAATGGCAAGCAACAAATCATAACTCGCCTTGTATACCGGCAATTCACTGCTCAGCGCCATAACGGAAATAAAATTCGACCCGCTGCGAGGATATAAATAGTCAAATAGTCAATGCTCACTTCTTTCGCTAGAAATCCCTGAGACACCGCACGGAGAAACCGTAGTCCTTGTAGTAGTAGTTCCGGTAGACAAAGGTGAAGTCGTAGCCCAGGAGCCGGCCCCAGGCGTCAGTTGTCGAGTACTCCGTAGAGGACCACCAGATCCCGGTGCCCCCAATGAGGTAGAAATAACCACCGTTGACACGGTAACCGCCCGGAAACCCCGAAAAACCGCTGCTGTTATTGCTGGCAGGATCATTTCCAGGAGTGCCCGGTGTTGAATACGAACTCCAGTTTGTAGTGGCAGCCAAGGATTTGGCAATGTCAGTCCCGCTGCCTTCATAGCCATAACCGTTATTTATCAAATATTCGGTAAGCGTAGTCCACTCGGCATCAGTTGGCAGGTGCCACCCTGTGGGACATGCCGTCAGCGCAGCCGGCCAGTTGTATAGAACACCATATGTTGCATAGTTAGCCGTAGCCTTGGCTGCAGAAACATCGGTTCCGCTGTAACCGTAAACATAATAATATGGTGCAGTATAGGATTCTGATGCTGGCGGACTGACAGAAGGCAAATACGCCAGGTTCTCGGACATCCATACCTGGTCACCTATTTCCACCCAGTCGTATTCATGTCCGTCCCTTGCATCCGTGAATTTGCCGGTCTGGCCAGTACCCCCCGGATCAGTGACGGTAATATAATCCGTCATGGTTTTCGTGTTGCTTCCGGAAGCGTTTCCAACTGTCAACTTAACCGTAAAGGTTCCTGTTTTTTCATAGGCCTTCACAGGGTTCTGCTGATCGCTTCCTGTGCCATCCCCGAAATCCCACTGCCAGCTGGTTGGCATTTCAGTGCTTTTATCGGTAAACTGTATCGAATCACCAATGGTCACCGATGTTTTAGAGGCAATGAAATCCGCAGTAGGAGCAGCCGAAGGTCCTTCATCCCTGAGACACCGCACGGAGAAACCGCCTTCCGCGTTGTGGTTGTCCCGGTAAACGAAGGTGCCGCGGTAGCTCAGGCCCCGGTACCAGGGTTTGCTTGACGAGGCCTCCGAAGAGGACCACCAGAGCCCGTCGGCTCCAATGTTGCCGAAACCACCATTGCTGCCACGGCCACCGCCCGGAAGCCCCGAAAAACCGCTGGAATTGGTGCCGTTGCCATTGTCGGACCAACCGCTGGTGGTTTTCATTTGTGTCCCCTGATCGGTTCCACGCCAACCTGTAGCATCAGCCTGAGCCTGGATCATCCCCAATGCCATTTCCAGTTGCTTCCACTCCGCATCACTGGGAAGGTGCCAACCTGCGGGACATGCCGTCAGCGCCGCCGGCCAGTTGTACAAAACGCCATAAGCTGAATAATTCGGATTTTGCTTTGCTTCAGCCACATCGGTGCCGCTGTAACGGTAAACATAATAATATGGCGCAGTGTAAGATTCGGCGGATGGCGGACTCACCGCCGGCAGATACGCCAGGTTCTCGGACATCCATACCTGGTCACCTATTTCCACCCAGTCGTATTCATGTCCGTCCCTTGCATCCGTGAATTTGCCGGTCTGGCCAGTACCCCCCGGATCAGTGACGGTAATATAATCCGTCATGGTTTTCGTGTTGCTTCCGGAAGCGTTTCCAACTGTCAACTTAACCGTAAAGGTTCCTGTTTTTTCATAGGCCTTCACAGGGTTCTGCTGATCGCTTCCTGTGCCATCCCCGAAATCCCACTGCCAGCTGGTTGGCATTTCAGTGCTTTTATCGGTAAACTGTATCGAATCACCAATGGTCACCGATGTTTTAGAGGCAATGAAATCCGCAGTAGGAGCAGCCGAAGGTCCTTCATCCCTGAGACACCGCACGGAGAAACCGCCTTCCGCGTTGTGGTTGTCCCGGTAAACGAAGGTGCCGCGGTAGCTCAGGCCCCGGTACCAGGGTTTGCTTGACGAGGCCTCCGAAGAGGACCACCAGAGCCCGTCGGCTCCAATGTTGCCGAAACCACCATTGCTGCCACGGCCACCGCCCGGAAGCCCCGAAAAACCGCTGGAATTGGTGCCGTTGCCATTGTCGGACCAACCGCTGGTGGTTTTCATTTGTGTCCCCTGATCGGTTCCACGCCAACCTGTAGCATCAGCCTGAGCCTGGATCATCCCCAATGCCATTTCCAGTTGCTTCCACTCCGCATCACTGGGAAGGTGCCAACCTGCGGGACATGCCGTCAGCGCCGCCGGCCAGTTGTACAAAACGCCATAAGCTGAATAATTCGGATTTTGCTTTGCTTCAGCCACATCGGTGCCGCTGTAACGGTAAACATAATAATATGGCGCAGTGTAAGATTCGGCGGATGGCGGACTCACCGCCGGCAGATACGCCAGGTTCTCGGACATCCATACCTGGTCACCTATTTTTACCACCGCATAATTCCTGCCATCGGCATCCGCACAGGGCCAAAATCCGAATCCGATGGCCTTGCTCTGCGAGGGACTGTCAACCACCACCGTCCGGTTGTCTCCGGAGTAACCTGTGAACAGGAGCTGGTCCCCGTCGGTGTAGTCCATGTCGACGGCCGCAGAAGCGCTTTTCAGCAGAACGACAACCCCGGCACCTTTATCCCAGGGATTTAAACGGGAACCATAGCTGATTTTTCCCACTTTCCCTGAACCGGAAATGCCGGTCAGCTTCAGCGAATAATAAAGGCTTTCGCCCGTCACCTCCACAAGGTGAATCCCCCTTCCCAGACCTGTGATCTCATACTGGTGCCTTCCGGATTCAAGAAGCCGCCGGTCCCGGTCCACCATCCTTCCCGCGATGTCGCTCAGGGTTACACTTACCCTGCCGGCCGTTTTCACGGAAAACTCAAGCCGGGCGGCATCCCGCACGGGATTCGGGTAAACCCTCGCCCCCTCCTCCCATTGTACAGGAAGATGTGACCCGGTGGTGCCCTTCAGGTGGAGCACATCCGTACCCTTCACGGTGATGGAAATCTGTCTGGTCAGGTTCTCAACCCTTACACTGTCCACGCTGCCGGTCTCCCCGGTTCCGGTAAAGGTGAGATTGTATTCCTGCGGGAAGGCATTGGATGCTATGAACAAGAAAAAGGCAAGTAAAACAGTTTTCATTGGTCGGGAAATTAATATCATAAGTTTTATTAAGTTTCAAATTTATGTATTTTTCATTTCTTACAGAAATTATTGGTTTATGTAATTATTCACAAAAAATTACTATTGTAATTGATAATCAAGCATTAATAATTGCCGGCCTTCAATAAATCATTTTTGAACCTTTAAGGGGAGGCTCAGAAATTCACCGGTCTACAAAATGCGGGGAAATGACCGGCAGATCCAACCCGGGAGCGTTTAAGAATGCCCAGATATACCTGTTGAACGTAAGTCTATCCGGGGATGGAGTCCGCGTACTACAATTGGGAAATCTCACGTATTCGCTGCGGTACAGAGATAAGTTACCCCAAATGACAATTTCCGAAACCGAAAGGAATCAAACGATCCTCAGCCTCGCCGCATTCAGCACCGCATCCGCGCTGATCTGCGCCAGCCGGTCGGCCAGGTCCGGAATATAATTGTTCACCACCGGATTGAACCACTCCCGGGGCTCCCTGGGCTTTCCCGAGGGGTGCTTCACCGAGACCGTCCCGTCGGCCCTGTAGCCCCACCCCCCCCCCGTGTGCACCAAAACCCCCGGGCCCGAGGAGAGGAACCCCACCCCCTCGGTGGCCCCCGGTTACCCGTGGCCCCCTGGAATAACGCGGTTTGATAGATTGGACTTCTTCTGGTTGCCCGAGCGGCGCCGGCGGATGACAAACCGCCTGTCCTTCCCGTGGGGGAACCGGCACGCCGAGCCCTGCAGGCGGCTGCGTACCTTCCCCCAGGTCAACGCCACCTGGCTCATGACCGGGGAGGGGCAGATGATGGCCGATG
>JAEAME010000360.1_pt1 | contig 49206 bp, 35 predicted proteins | sample 8958731 | NCBI WGS metagenome assembly JAEAME01 (sample SAMN16933194, study PRJNA681113) | bioreactor sludge metagenome | isolation source: anerobic bioreactor sludge (Control) | place: India:Bengaluru | collected 2018-10-24
ACGCTTGAGTATCGCCTGCCTTTTTTGCCAATGTCAAGCGAAATGTCATAAAAATAAGACAGTTGTCTAGAAAAATAATCTGATCCATATCCAGTGTTGAAACCGGGTTTCTTAGTCCTAATCCCGAATAATCCTTCCTCCTAATCCGACTCCCTCTTTCCCAAATCGGTGACCCACAAGCTTATCCGGAATCCGGAATTTGGAATCTGGAATCTGGAATCTGGAATCAAGCTATACATGCCGGAATCCGCCGCAGCAGCAAAAGATACATGAATAACCCAGGCTAAATCGTCCGAAATTACCTGCAAAAAATGTTAAGCCTTTGTAACGAAATCAAATACATGGCAGTAGATAGAAACATGAATGGGCGCGGGCACCCTTGGGACCGACTCAGCTTGACCATCCCGGCTCTCCGCGTGGGACTATTCGACTATGGGATTCCCATTTTGAACGCAAAGCAGTTGCAGGCAGATGGCCAATACAAAAAGGAGATCCAAGTGCACAGAATAGATTTCAGGGAAATCCAGGTGGAGAGGCGCGACTTCATTAAAACCGCGACTTTGGCAAGTGTGGCCATGGCGCTCCCGGGGACAGGCCTTGCAAGCCAAAATAGCGCAGCCTTTACCACGCCGCAACCAGACGGGGCGAAGAAGAACGTGCTGTGTTTAACCGAGAATCCGAAAGCATATGAAGGATTTATCGAGAGATTGAATTCGCTTCCGGGAGCCTCTCTCCATGCCTATTCAGTCCAGGTTAGCTATCAAAGGCCCGACGAAATCATTCGGACGATTCATGAAAAGGAAGCCGATATTCTGCTCATGATTCTGTCGCGCTTCACATTCAGTTTCGGAAGCCTCTATGATTCAATGGCAGATTCGGATATTCCCGTTATTGTACTTTCCACGAATTCTCAATTGATCCACATCGACATCAATCTTGTGGCATCGCTGCGAGGAAACGGCGCCAATGTCACTTTCGCCCAGTCGCAGGAGCAGGCGCTGAGACTGGTGAAGCTTTTGGCCTCTCCCGGGATTCTTCAAGATCAGCGGGCGGTTATTTATGGAAAACCATTTGATTCCACCAGTGTGCCCGCCCATAAACTGACCGAAGACAGGGTTTATCAACGCACAGGGGTAAGGATGCAGTACCAGCCCATCGATGAATTGGCGTCGCTCATGAAAACAGTTGACGAGGGAATCGCCAGAAAGGAAATGGAACGTTGGAGGAAGGAAGCGGCAGCCGTCATCCGGGTACCGGATCACGATTTTCTAGAGGTCTGCAAGCTGTATTGTCTCTTGCGTTCCATCATCGAGAAGGAAGGGCTCGGTGCCGTTTCGATCGATTGCCTGGCCTTTACGATGAGCCCGAATCCGGTACTACCTCATCCCTGCCTGGCCTTCGCCAGGCTGAGGGATGAAGGCATAACGGCTGCCTGTGAAGCGGATGTATGCGGCATGCTGTCATCGCTTTTTCTGGAAAAAGTCACCCGGAAGCCTTCTTTTATGTGCAATTTGATGAGTGCGGATGTTCATAATTCCGTAATTGTTTTGAGCCATTGTGTCGCGCCCTTGCGGCTGAACGGTCCGAACGCCGCTCCGATGAAATACAAGCTTCACGACTATCACAATTTGAAAAGAGGAGTCGTGCCCGAAGTTGAATTCCCGTTGCACAAAGAGGTGATCACCGGCGGATTCAGCAAGGATTTGAAAAGCTTCTCGCTATGGCCGGGACGAATTCAAACCCAGGCGTTGGAGACCGATCAAGCTTCCTCCGGCATCGGCTTCATGCGAAATGTCTGTGCCAATACCATAGACGTGAAAGTAACCGATGCCGAGCGCTATCTTCAAAACGTCCCCGGCATTCATCAGGTGATGATTCTCGGCGGCTATATCCCGGCTATCCGCGATGCTTTGTACGCAATGACCATGAACTTGGTTGGGCCTGCAGATTTCACGCCGCCGACGGCTTGAAGATTTACTCGCCATCACGAACTGGACTTTGGAGGGGAATCGGGTCGAGGAGCCGGATTTTGGGTTTACCCCCGCTCCACCGAAATGCAAACGCTCAACTCTCCGGAAGGAATCGCATGACAGCCCTGGCGCCAAAACACAATGTGCGGTGGCCCATCATACGCGCGAACAGCTCTCGCAAGTCAGAAGACGATATGACAATATACCCAAGAGACAGACGCCGCGTCTGCCTTGGTCCGGCCATTATTCTTAATATTCACCCAATCATCACCTGATTTACAGGTATGATCCTGGTTGCTACGAGCGGTTTTCAATACCGTGATTGGGTGCCGATGCTTTATCCCAAGGATCTCGATCCTCCTTTCGCTGGATGCTTGGATCCGGAATGGGAAGGCGCGATAGACGGATACGCAGACTGCTTTGCAGCGGAACTATCCTGCCATGATTTTCGTACATCTGTTTTGGAACGCTTTGGCTCAGGATGTTTTCCCCATTTATTTCGAAGGAGGCAAGAAATGAAATTGTTCCACTGCCTGGCAATCGGCCTTGCCGGCCTTTTCATCGATGCCTGCGGGCCCATGAGCATCAACGCGGAGCGAGGTTCGGGCAGGGTCGTTGCGGAGGACCGCACGATACGGGGCGTCGACGCCGTGACTCTGAATACATCCGGCAAGCTGTTCATCGAGAAGGGCGAGGTCGAATCACTCCGCATCGAGGCCGATGATGACCTCCTGCCCCACCTGCAGACCTTCGTTCAGGGGGGCGTGCTGACCATTCAGAGCGGCAGACCGGCCTACCTGCATTCCTTGCAGCCTGCCCGCTATTACCTGACGGTGAAGAACTTGAACACCATCAACATATTCTCGAGCGGCGACGTCGATGCGCCGGACCTCGAGGCGGAAAAATTTTCTATCACAGTATCGAGCAGCGGCGATCTAAGAATGGGTAATCTGAAGACCGGCTTGCTCAAGGTCGACCTGAACAGCTCCGGTGATGTTTTTATGGGACTTCTGACCGCCGATCGCCTGGAGGCAACCCTCAACAGTTCCGGCGATCTCCGGATATCCGGGGGAAGTGTGGAAAAACAGAACGTCAGCCTCAGCAGTTCCGGCGATTACAGCGCCCAGGACTTGGACAGCGGAGAAGCCGCAATCTCCCTCAACAGTTCCGGCGATGGGTCGATCCGGGTTCGCGACCGTCTGGACGCCAACCTGAACAGCAGCGGTGATCTCCACTATCGTGGCAATCCTTCCCTGAACTTAAACAGGAATTCCTCGGGAAACATCATCCGCACGGGGGACTGAGTCCGCGGGCCGGCCGTCCTGTTTTCCGGTCTTTTCGATCCACTGGGCGAAAGGAAATCCTCGTGTGCTTAGGGATGACGGGGAATCGAATTTTCCAGATCCGACCCCGGATGCGCGACTTGAGGAATTGTCGAAAGTCGGGCATTATTGTATTTCGCCGATCGAAACGGCAGCCCGAAAATGAACAATCCCGAACTCAAACTGGCGGAACAATTCGCGCTCTTCACGCGCAAGCACTGCTTTGTCACGGGAAAAGCCGGCACCGGCAAGACCACGCTGCTGAAGGATATCGTGTCGCGGACGCGGAAAAACGTCGTCGTCGTGGCCCCCACGGGCGTCGCCGCGATCAACGCCGGCGGCGTAACCATCCACTCGATGTTCGGGCTGCCGCTCACCTGCTTCGTCCCCTGCGACGATTTCGTGGACCTGAACACGGCCACCAACCGGCGCCGCCTGCACCGGGAACACATGCGGTACCGCAAGGAAAAGACGCAGCTGCTGCGGGAAATGGACATGCTCATTATCGACGAAGTGAGCATGGTGCGCAGCGACCTGCTGGACGCGGTTGATTTCGTCCTCAGAACCGTGAGACGGAACGAACGGCCGTTCGGCGACTTGCAGGTCCTGATGTTCGGGGACGTGCACCAACTGCCGCCGGTGGTGAAAGAGCGCGAATGGGACATCCTGAAGGCCTATTACCGCAGCCCCTACTTCTTCGACTCGCTGGTCTGGCCGCAGCTGAACGCGGCGGAAATCGAGTTGCAGACCATCTACCGGCAGAGCGACGGCCGTTTCCTGGATCTGCTCAAGAACATCCGCGAGCGCAGGATGGGGGAAGAGGATTACGCGCTCCTGCGCGAGCGCTACAATCCCCATTTCAAGCCTGCGGAGGGAGGCTACGTCCTGCTCGCGACCCACAACGCCAGGGCCGACGGCGTCAACGCCTCGGCGCTCGAGCGGCTTCCCGGCCCGCTGTTTTCCTTCGAGGCGCGGATCGAGGAGGAATTCCCCGAATCGGCATTTCCGTGCGACCGCGTTCTCTTCCTGAAGCCGGGCGCACAGGTCATGTTCATCCGAAACGACACGGCAGACGCCCGGTATTACAACGGCAAGCTGGCCGTGGTGACAAGCATCGACGGGGAAGACATCACCGTCACGTTCAGCGGCAGCAAAGAGCAATATACGCTGCACCGCGAGAAGTGGGAAAACATCGACTACCGCCTGGATGCGGAAACGGGAGAAATCGTCAGGGAGGAACTTGGCGCATTCAGTCAGTTTCCGTTAAGGCTCGCCTGGGCCGTCACCATTCACAAGAGCCAGGGGCTGACCTTCGACCGGGTGATCGTGGACGCCGGACGGTCTTTCGCTGCCGGTCAGGTCTATGTCGCCCTGAGCCGCTGCCGTTCGCTGGAAGGGATCGTGCTGCATTCGCTCATCCCGCCGACGGCGCTGCGCGGCTATCCGAGAATCGGCGAGTTCAGCGAGGGACACCATTCCCCGCAGGCGCTCGAGGAGGTCCTCGTCCGCGAAAAGGCCCTCTATGCCGACTTCCAGCTGCTGCGGCTGTTCACCTTCCCCGAATTGTCGGCCCGTCTCGACGACTGGAAAGACGGAATCGACAAGCGGGACTTTGCAGGGAAAAAGGCGGCGTGTGCACTCCTCGCGAGGATCCGCGGAGACTTGGACGCCCTCCACGCGACAGCCGAAAAATTCCGGCGCCAGCTGCAGCGCCTGATTGCGGCGGCGGGAAACGATCCCGCGCAGGCCGCATTGTTGCGGGAGCGTTGCGACAAGGCCATCTGCTATTTCACCGATCAGATCGCCCGGCAGATCGCCGCGCCCCTGCGCGAACATATCAACGGCCTCGCGTATAAGAAAAAGATGAAGCGATACCTGCAGCAGGCGCAGCTCGTCGAGGAAGCCTGCTGGATTCGCATCGACCGGCTGTATCGGGCGACGTATCTGGACGAAAAACTGTACCGCGGGGACATCGTGCACAGCCGGGAGAAACATAAACGGATCGAAAGTTCCGCGACCCGCGCGAAGAAGGAAAAGGGAGGAACCTTCAGGGATACCCTCGATCTGCACCGGCAGGGAAAGACGGTGCGGGAGATCGCGGAAATCCGGAACCTTGCGGTCAGCACCATCCAAACGCACATCGTCCGGTGGATCTCGGAAGGAGAGATTGACGTGTACGACGTCCTGCCGAGGGAAATGATCGAGACGGTCACCGCATATATGAAGCAGACCGGGACCACGGCGCTGGGAGCCATCCGAAGCGCTTTGGGCGACCGGTACGATTACAACGACATCCGCATGATCGCCTCCCAGGTGCTGCGAAGGTCCCTGCAAACCCGCCCGCCGGACGCCTGATCCGGCGGCTCCACTGTGGCGGCGCGGGCGGCCCGACTCCCGCTCCCGCGCCGATGCTCCGCAAATTCGCTGCCTCGCGGCCTTGGTCTGGCCCCAGATCTTTGTGTATTGGCCGTGTCGGCGCCCGGATCGACGATGACCTCCCGCCGGGTCTTCATACGGATAGGCGAAATAAGCTGCCGTTTGTCTTCCCGGATTCCAAGCCAAAACCGGGATCCGGGATTAACTGTTTTTCGCCGGGCGGCGCGGAGCGATAGCCGGGATTCGGGATTGTGTGCGGGCTGCGAAAGAACTCACGGGAGCAGGCAAAAGCGCGCGGCGCTTTCCCCGGCCACATAGCCGGTCGAAAAGGCGGCTTGAAGGTTGTAGCCGCCGGTATCGGCGTCGATGTCCATCATCTCTCCGCAGAAGAACAGCCCCGGCAGTTTCCTGGACGCCATCGTGCGCGGGTCAATCTCGTCCAGCGCGATGCCGCCCGCCGTCACGATCGCCCTGGCCAACGGCAGCGGCGCCTCGACGTTGAACCGCAGCGACTTGAGCGTCCCGATCAACCTTTCGCGCCCGGCGGCATCCAGCCGTTGCGCCGGCAAGGCCCCGTCCAGGACGGAGAGCGCGATCAGCGGTTCGACCATCTTCGCCGGCACGTAGTCTTTCAAGAGTGTCGCCAGGTGCCGCTTCCCCGAGGCGTTCAGGTCGGCCTGCAGACGCCTGCGCAGCTGTTCCCGGGTCACGGCGGGCTTCAGATCGATCAATACGGAGACCGGCCCGGAGCATAGCGCATCCACCACGGCGAGGCTCAGCAGCAGGATGATGGATCCGCCGAGGCCGAAACGCGTGAACTGCATCTCGCCGAAACGGCTCTCCAGGAGTGGCGCCCTGGGCTTCTTTTCCACACCCCGGCCGTAATCGCGCACCGGCATGAGCGAGGAATCCACGCCCGAGGCCTCTCCGCGGAAGGCCGCGGCGCGCACGTTGCGCAGTGGGACGCCGTCCAGCGACCGGGCGAGCGTCTGCTCGCGGACGACGAGAGGAACCAGCGCCGGCCTGGGGCGGACGATCGTGTGGCCGAGCGAGGCACCGAGGGAGTAGCCATCCCCGGCCGATCCGGTTTCGGGCCAGGAAGCCCCGCCGGTCGCGAGAATGACGCACCTGGAGGCAAAGGAACCGCGCGCGGTCCGAACGACGAAGTGCGAATCCTCGGCGCGGATTATCGACTGCACCCCTGCACGGAACAGCGTACGGACGCCGTTTTCAGCCAGATACGTCCCAAAAGCCCTTACGACGTCGCCCGCGTCGTCGGTAACGGGGAAAATCCTGCCGCCGCGTTCCTGTTTTGCCGCAAGGCCATACCGCTCGAAAAACGCCAGCAGTTCGGGACGGAAGAAGCGCGAAAAAACGCCGTGCAGGAACCGGCCGTTCGGTCCATACATGGAGATGAAAGTCTTGATATCCGCAGCGTTGGTCAGGTTGCAGCGCTGTTTCCCGCTGACCTGTATCTTTTTGCCGCAGCAGTCCGTTTTCTCAAGCAGCAGTACCCGCGCGCCCGCCTCGGCCGCCCTGCCGGCGGCCATGAGTCCCGCCGCCCCGCCGCCGACCACGAAGACGTCGGCATCCGTACCCGATAGGTTTTTCACCTCATCTCTCCGCGGATACCTGCTATCACAGATCGCGGAGGTGGGTCAACCGGTCCGTGAGCTTCTACGTTTCACCGGGACTGGGCTCTCCGCTTTCCAGTAATCGCTGCGGCCGCGAGCGGAGCCGGCTGATACGGGGTCATAGGCATCCCTGGTTGTTCGTGCCGCAGGTTTTGCGCCTCCCTTAAAATACTGCCGGACCGGGTCCTATCGATTTCCCGGGGCACGTATGCGATATGTTCCGAAGGTGGTTTTGCCGGCGCCATTCGCCCCAACAATTCCGCATCACTCCGCAGACATATGAACAGGCGGGTCGCGAAAGGGGGGCATAGCGGCCGAATGATTGGTAAAGGCCACATGATGGAATTGTATGAATGGTTGAGACATTGCTATTATCGACCCTTCATCCGTGATATTCACATGGAAATGAGAGAATTCCTCCATCATTGCCAATGTCGGCATATCGCGACTGAAAAGCAGGGAGTAGTCCACCGGAAGGAACTTGGGAATGAAGCACAACTATTTCGTCGTCGTATTGATCATACTTGTTTTTGTCACAATTTCCTTTGTGACGAACATCTGGGGTTCGCTGATCCCGGACGTCCAGGCGTCCTTTAGCCTCAGCCTTGCACTTGTCGGCTTCATCCCGACTTTCCTTTTTCTGGCATACGGACTGTCGATTCCGGTCGGCATGCTTGCGGAGCGGTTTTCGGCCAAGCCGATGCTTGTGGCCGCATTGCTCTGCGGTTTTCTGGGCTGTTTTCTTTTCGCGCTCAAGCCGTCCTACGCCATGGCGCTTTTTTCCCTCTTTGCCATCGGCATAGGTTTTTCCATGGCGCAGGTCATTATCAATCCGCTCCTTCGTGTTTCCGGAGGCGAAGAGCATTATGCCTTTTTCGGCAACCTGGCACAGCTCGTCTTCGCCGCGGGTTCAGCGGCAAGCCCTCAGCTGTATGCCTATCTAACGACTCACCTGAAGGATCCTGCCCTCCCGCGGAACTTCGTCATCACAATGCTCGATAAAGTGGTGACTCCGGGCATGCCGTGGATATCGCTTTACTGGGTGTTTTCCGCCATGGTTCTTTTGATGATCATACTGATTTCCGCGGTCCGACTTCCCCCGCTGAGATTGAATGAAACTGAAAAAGTGGGTTCTCTGGACACCATCAGATTCCTTTTCACAAAACCCGGTGTATGGATTTATTTCGTCGGCATCTTCTGTTATGTCGCAACCGAACAGGGTGTTTCCAACTGGATTTCTTCTTTCCTTCAGCAATACCATCACGTGGATCCGACGCGTGCCGCACAGGTCTCGGTGTCCGGATTCTGGGGCGCGATGACCGTCGGGTGTGGCGTCAATCTCGTTCTCCTGAAACTGTTCGACAGCAGGAAGATCCTTCTTGTTTTTATGTCGTGCGGAATCATTACCCTCCTGCTGTCGCTTTTTGGTTCCATAACCATGGCCCTTTTCGGACTTCCGCTGATGGGATTCTGGATTTCCGTGGGCTGGCCGCTCGTCTTTTCCCTTGCTCTTAACTCATTGCGCGAGCACCACGGGTCGTTTGCGGGAATTCTCTGTACAGGCATTATCGGCGGCGCGGCCATGATTCCGTTGGTCGGCAAGCTCGGCGATTTGTTCGGATTGCGGTTCGGCATGCTTGCGGTCTGCGTGACGATAGGATACCTGATTTTCATCGCGCTCTGGGCAAAGCCGCTTATCAACAATGCGACGATAGGCTCCAGGAAAAAAGCGGTGGAGGTATCATGAGAAAATCGGAAGCAACCATCGGCGTCGATCTTGGCGGGACCAATGTCCATGCAGGCCGGGTCGGTTTCCAGGGCATTTGCGTTTTACGAAAAAACCATGTACGAAGCGCTGTCGTCGTTCGCCTATCAGACCGCATTGAAACGCTGGAAGATTGCAGTCAGCGAGGAGCCCGAGATCGCCATCCTTGGAGCCGCAGGACTGGTTCTCGATCTTGCATGAATCACAATGCCGGTCAGACTATCAGGGATCTAAGGGATCCAGGGGATTTGCCTGCAAGGCATCCCTGATCGGATAAAATTCACTCTCTTCCGCATTTAATTTTTTCATATCACGGTAAGGAATGTACCCCAGCTCCTCCATAAAGCGTTTTTCCATCATACCGACATAAGAGTTCTGAATCGAATCGGTAACCGCAAGTATCTTCATAGTATCGGGAATCTTGAAGCGGAATACCATTCGTACCGTATTTCGTAAGTTTGTGGTGGTATGGCGGGCATGGGGTTCTATCAGTATCGCGCTTTCCAGAATGTGCAATTCCTGAACCATGTATCTTTTCATTTCCACCGCTTCGGAGTATTGCGTTTTATTCGGATGAACATGACCCCCGGAAACAACGATCATGGGAGCAAGGCCTTTTTGATATCTTTCCGCGGCCAACCGGCACCGCTTGATACTCATGGGATCGATAGCCAGCCCTTCCTGTTCCGGACCTTGCCCAAGGACAAGAATCAAACTATAGGGAAAAGAAGGCCATTGAGTACCGGGAATACTTTGAACGGCACTTTTATTCATCCCTTGGTCCAGGGGTTCATAGCGGGCAGCTTCGTTTCTATCGTTTATCGCCAATGCCTTGAGGGCAAGCCGCAGGGGCAATTTAAAAAACAAGTCTTTCGGACTCTGTTGCCTGACCAAATCGGCAAGCTGCCGATGTATCTTTTCCCGGAATCCTGCGTCATTATCGGGGAACGAGATGGCATCTATCACCGGGTAGCGAGGCTTCTTTCCTTTGATATAGGTATCCAATATCCGGTTCACTCCAAGGGCTGCGTCATTCCAAACACTCCGGATAAAAACAGGGTCGGGTTGCGTGCGATACAGGCTGTAATGCTCGTCTGCTTTTAACTCCGTAAGCAACTGCCGCATCTTTTTATTGTCATGACATAACTGCATCAATCTCTCACCGATAGCGGCTATTTCGTCGGGATTCCATTGCGCTGCTGTAGCATAGCACGAGACATCGCCACATTGTTCCAGGGCTGCTTTCATGCGCTTCATCTGGCGAAGGTTTTGGTTTTTAAGGGCGGCGTCTTTTTTTACAGCACCAGCAAAGGCCCTGCTATGAGCAACGCGATCGTAAAACGGGAATGTTTTTTTGGTGATAATCGAATCTATGGTTTCGCTGCTCTGGGATACCTCTGCACGGGTATTCGGCAAAAAACCCGCAAGGATCAGGAAAACCAGTATTGCCACTGCAAGGGACGGGCCAAAGGCGTTTTTTTTCATATGCTTGTGTGCTCTATGTATATTTGAGTTCCAGCAATAGAATGCCACGATCTGCCATAAGCAGAAAGAATCCATCTTATACCCGGCTTGTTTTTCACTGAACGTTTTCCGCCAGACTTTCATTTTCTCATGATCTGTCATCAAAGGATCACAATTGTGCGGATTTTCTGAAAGAATGCACAATCCGTATGGAAATGTAAACCCGCGTAGTCCGTCATTGCCGGTTTATTGAAATCGGTGCTATCTTGCCCCGGGATTGGCAGGCCCAAATTGGGATTTTGATGTACCTATAGTGCAGGGCAGATAGGCTGCCGGCGGGCAGGGTGTTGAGTTTCGAAAAACGAATAAGGTAGACTCCTCCTATGAGAACAATGAGCGTGATTATTTTCTTCGGAATCTTTTTCCTGATTACGGGACTTATCAGTTTTTATATTTTCATCCGGGGCTGGCAATCCATTCCGGCGGATTCCAGTCTCCGGAAGCCCTATGCCATAGTATTCTGGATCGTCGCCCTTTCATTTATAGGCGGCCGGTTGCTGGAAAATTACCTGCCTTCGGCCCTGTCCCATCTTTTCATCTGGATAGGATCGTTTTGGATAGCCGCGATGATCTATCTCCTGATGGCGGTCTTATGCATCGACCTGCTGCGCGTCATCAACCACTTCCTGCCGTTTTTCCCGTCAGTGATCACCAAAAACTACGCGCAGGCCAAATACATCCTTTCCGCTTGCGTGACGGGACTCGTCGTAGTGATTCTGCTGGCCGGGCATATCAATTCCCTTGTGCCGCGGGTTCGGAGGATCGAGCTCTCGGTAGCCAAGCAGGCCGGAAAAATGCGGATGCTGAGCATCGTGATGGTTTCCGATGTTCACCTGGGCGCCATCGTAGGCCGGTCTCGCTTCGACCACATTGCGGAAAAGATCAACGGTTTGAATCCGGACCTGGTTCTGCTGGCGGGAGATATTGTGGATGAAGACCTGGCTCCCGTCATCAGGCAGAACCTGGGCGAGTCGTTGAGGAAGCTCAAGGCGCCTCTGGGGGTTTATGCCATTACGGGGAATCACGAATATATTGGGGGAGTAGTGGAAGCCTGCAAGTATCTGACCGATCACAATATCGTGATGCTCCGGGACCGGAGCGTCAAAATCGACGATGCATTTTACCTGGTCGGCCGCGAGGATCGGATGATCGAGCGACGCAGCGCCAATCAGCGGAAGAAGTTGACGGAACTGATGGCGACGGTCGACAAAACGTATCCTGTTATCCTGATGGATCATCAGCCCTTCGGACTGAGTGAGGCGGTTGCTGCCGGAGTCGATCTGCAGATTTCCGGGCACACACACTACGGCCAGCTGTGGCCGTGGAATCATGTCGTCGAGCGTGTCTATGAACTTCCCTGGGGCTATAGGAAAATCGGCGGCACGCACTTTTATGTTTCCAACGGGGTCGGTACCTGGGGACCGCCTGTCCGCATCGGAAACCGGCCCGAGATAGTGGATATCCGCTTGAATTTCCGGTAGCGCAAAGCTTCGTGTTTGCACAATCGAGCGCCATGCAAAAATATCTTGCCGATGTGGAAAAATTGCTGGGTCGGCTTTATATAGCGGCAGAAGGAGCCGGACTGCGCCGGGAAGACAGGCGAAAGGCGGTCGAAGTGGGCGCAATGCTGGAAGAAGTCGAACGCGCCGCCGCCCGGATCTCGCGAAAATCGCCGCTCGTGCTCGTGGATGCTGCCGCCGGGAAATCCTATGTCGGTCTGCTGGCGGCGAAGCTGATCTTTGATGCCTCCGATCGCGACGCATTCGTCATCACCATCGAGCGGGATCGGCAAAGAATTGAATCCAGTCGCCGCGCAGCCGGCCGCCTGGGCATAAACGCGCGTGTGGAGTGCCTCCAGGCTTCAGTGGAAGACGCCGGCGTATGGCCTCAACAACCATCGATCGTAACCGCGCTGCACGCCTGCGGAGATGCGGCCGACGCGATCATCGATCGCGCCGTTGCCTGCCGCGCGCGCATACTGCTTCTTGTCCCGTGCTGCACAAGCAACGCCGTTAAAGCTTCCTCGCAGGCCATCGCCCATGCCGACGCCTTTGGCATTCCTCGCCATGCTCCCGTGCGCCGCCGCTTCATCCAATCCTTCATCGACGCCGAGCGGACATGGCGCCTCGAAACTGCCGGATACGAAACCGAGGTGGTGGAATTCGTCGCACCCACCGTCACGCCGCACAATCTTCTCTGGCGCGCGCGGCTGGTTGCAGAACATGGGCGCATGGCTGCCGCCCAGATTGCTTGGACGAACCTCATGTTGCCTCCTCAGAACTCCTGGTGATGCCTGATGCCACCGGCAGGAGATAATCTCGAATCTCGAATTTGGAATCATTCCCGTCATATCTCTATCCCATGACGCACCCCCGGTCTGTGCTACAATCCGGCTGTTAGGAGCTTGCCATGCCTGAGATAGAACAGGGACCGATCCGGCCGCCGAGCGAAGCGCAAAGCCTGCTGCTTCGCGTGACCAGGAATTGCTCCTGGAACAACTGCGAGTTCTGCCATATCTATAAAGGCAAGAGATTCAGCCTGCGCTCGGTGGAGGAAGTCAAAAAGGAAATCGATGCAATCAAGGCCGTTGCTTCTGAAATCCAATCCCTGTCCTGGAACATGGGATTCGGGGGAGACATCAACGCAGCCGTCGTCCGGGCCGTTCTGCACGGCCCGCGCACGTACCCCGAATCATACCGGAGCATCATACTCTGGCTGTACAGGGGCGGGGAAAACGTCTTCCTTCAGGACGCGAACAACCTGGCGCACCGGACGAGAAACCTGGTCGAAATCCTGACATATCTGAAAGAGACATTTCCCTCCATTCGGCGCATCACGACCTACACCAGGGCGCGAACCATCGCGCGCAAGTCACTGGAAGAGCTTCAGGCCCTGCATGATGCCGGTCTCTCACGGATCCACGTTGGACTTGAGTCCGGATACGATCCGCTTCTCAAACTGGTTCATAAAGGCGTCACGGCAAAAGAGCTCGTCGACGCGGGGCAAAAGGTCAAAAAATCCGGAATTTCGCTCTCGGAATATATCATGCCAGGGCTCGGCGGGAAAAAGATGTGGCGGGAGCATGCGGTCGAGACCGCAAGAGTGCTCAATCAAATAGATCCCGATTTCATCCGCGTCCGCACATTCAAAGCGCTGGAGATCATGCCGGTCTATCGCCGGATCGAAGCCGGCGAACTGGAACTCATGACCGACGAAGAGATTATCGCCGAGGAGCGGCTGCTTATAGAAAATTTGAATGGTATCACGAGCTATTTCGCCAGCGACCACATTCTCAATTTATTGGAGGAGCTGGACGGGAAGTTTCCGGAAGCCAAGGAAAAGATGCTGGCCGCGATCGACCGGTACATGGGTATGACCGTGGAAGAGCGCGACAATTTCCGTCTTGGCAGGAGAGCAGGCTATTACCGGACGCTGGACGACATGCTGAACCCCGAGCTGCGCATGCGCGTCAATACGATCCTGCAGCGAATCGAAAAGGATAGTCCCGGAGGCCTGGATCCGGTCATTTCCGAGCTGATGGAAGGTTTCATATAGCTGCCCCATCCATAGCCGTCGGAATCGCTATCGGAATCGCAATCGCGATCGGATTTCGGATTTTGATTCCAGCAGTCGAATTTCTATTTCCCCTACCGCGCCGTCTGAATCTTCCCGCTATTTTTTTTGGGCAAGCTCGATGAGCAGGCCGCCCGCCGACTTGGGGTGAATGAAAATGAGCTTTGCGTCATCCATCTGCATCGGTTCTTCGCTCACGAACTGAACCCCCAAGCCCTTCAGCCGCTTCATCTCCGCGTCCAGATCGTCCACCTGGATGGAAACGTGATGCAGACCGGCGCCGCGCTTCTCGATGAATTTCTGTATCATTCCCTGCGGACCGGCGGGCTGGAGAATCTCGAGGCGCACATCTTCGCTGGATATCATATGTGATACGAAGCCTGCCTTCGGCTCGTCTTTTCGCTCGACCAGTTTGAATCCGAAGAGCTTCGACATCAGGGCGGACACCTCCTCGGCATCCTGTACCGCAAGCGCAACATGATCAATTCTCTTAATCATAGCTTTTTCCCGTTCCTATATTTCGCACAACTCGATCAAAACACCGGCGGTTGTCTCCGGATAGAAGAAGGCGATGCGGCCGTGGGCGCCCTTCCTCGGGCAGCCCTCGATCATTTTCGCGCCATTCCTCTCGAAATCGCGGATGGATGCGTCGAGGTCATCCACCTCGAAGCACAGGTGGTTGATGGCCCCTTTTTGCCCGCGGACGACGCCTGATACCGGGTCCCCGCCCGTGAACGGCTTGGTATGGTGAAGGAGCTCGATCGAGGTCTCACCGATAGACAGGAAACCGATCATGAGATCCAGAGGTTTGTCTTCCTTGGTTTCCGAGCAAGACAGTCCGAAGCCTTTGAACTTATCAAGCGCTTCCTGGAAATCGTCAACCATGATGCCGATGTGCCGCAGCTTCTTCAGCATAATTCCCCCATTGCCGATACGCGAGCTTCCTGCAGTTGAAGGTATCAGGTTACACGTTACAGGTTTCAGGTTCCAAGTTTCAAGTTGCAGGAACCTGTAACCTGTAACTGTAGCGTGAATATCCGGATTCGCCGCTGCTACAGAAAATGCATCGGCGACACGTCCTACCCCTTTTCGTTGCCGACGATGCAGACGCTGCCGATGCCCGTTCCGGCATTGCCTCCGAGATTGTGTGTCAGTCCCAGACGCGGATTTTTCACCTGCCGTAGGCCGGCCTTCTGCTGTAGCTGTTTGTACACTTCGTACAGCATTCTCAGGCCGCTGGCGCCGAGCGGATGGCCGAAACACTTCAGGCCTCCGTCGGTGTTGACCGGCAAGTCGCCGCTCAAAGTGAACGTCCCGGCGTTGACATCGTCCCCGGCTTTCCCCCTGGGACTGAATCCCAGATCCTCGTACACGATCATTTCATGAATCGTGAAGCAGTCGTGTACTTCGGCGATGCTGATCTCTTTCCGGGGATCCTTGATGCCCGCTTCCTGGTAGGACTGCCTGGATGCGAGGTAGTTTTCCTCGATGTGCACGAAATCGTAGTCCTGGCGTATGGCGCCCTGGCGCGCCCCGACGCAGATATTCATCGCCTTCACGTAAATCGGGTCGGGTCTGAATTTCTTCGCCATGTCCGCGCGCGTCAGGATGGCGCAGGCTGCACCGTCGCTGACGCCGCAGCAGTCGAACAGCCCGAGCGGCCACGCTACGATGGGAGCCTTTACGACCTGGTCCACAGACAGTTCGTTCTTGAAGTGCGCCTTTGGATTCAAGCTGCCGTTGTGGTGGTTCTTCACGGCAATTTTAGCCAGCAGGGTCTTTCCTTCTTCCGGATTGAGTTTGTAGTCGTTGAAATACCTCGTTGCCATATAGGCAAAGGAAGCCGGCGCGCTGTAGCCGGGACCGATGCCGGCCGTTCCGTCCGGATTGTCGCCAACGATTGCGGGCCCTTTCACTCCCGTGGTCCCGGCATCCTTGAGCTTCTCCACGCCGATCGCCAGGGCTATGTCGCATGCGCCCGCAGCAATCGCATAGCTTGCGGCCCGGAGAGCTTCGGTGCCGGTGGCGCACATGTTCTCCACCCGCGTCATGGGTATGTATTGAAGCCCCAGCGGCGACAGAGTAATGGCGCTCAGGCCTGAAAACACTGTTCCTATCCAGGCCGCCTGGATCTCCTTCGGGCCGATGCCCGCATCCTCAAGCGCTTCGTATGCCGCTTCTACAAGGAGATCTTCCACCCCAAGCTCCCACCGCTCTCCGAACCTGGTGCAGCCCATGCCGATGATTGCGATTTTATCTTTTATACTTTCCATTGCATTACCTCCAAACGGGCCTTCTAGCCCGCATTATTCATGAAGCTTCTGCTGCTGCGGCGGATCCGGGCATGTCTGCTGCGTTGCGCTCGGTCGGATTCCTCGACGTACTGTCGAGTACGCCTTCGGAATCCTCCTTTCGTGCGCCGGCTAGCGAAGCGGCGCATCCACGTCCGTCTGCACCGCCTCGCGACGAAGCCTCATGAATAATGCAGGCTATGCCACCGGTTTCGCTTTCCAGAAATAGTTTATGATTCCTTCGCCCTGCAGCATTTTACGATAGCTCATCTCCACGGGCATGCCGATCCTCACCGCAGTCAGATCGTAATCCGTCAGTTCGCAGATCAGTCTCCCGCCTCCGTCGAAATCGACGACGCCGTTCAATCCGGGAGGATTCTTGGTCGGCTGCAGCTGGTCGATCGCATAGCTGAACAGTTTTCCCTTCTTGTCGGAAAACTTGTATTCCTCGAAATCGTCCTTAGCCTGGCACGTGTTGCAGACCCGGATTGTCTGCCCGATCGGGTGTAGCTGAGGAGTCCCGCACTTCCTGCACCGGACTCCATATAAGGCACGCACGTTCTTCCTGTCTCTCCATCGAGTAGCCAATGAGGGTTCGGAGCGCGCGGGGAGGTTCATGGATTCGACGGGAACCAGGTTTTTCCATTTCAGGTATTTGCCGTAATCCAGCGACGCCTTTCGCGCAAGCCTGTCTTTCATTTTTGCCGCGGTGCGCATCCTGTCGATGTCTTTGGTGACGCGGAGGATGAAGGCGTCGCATCCGTCCCCATAGCCCGCCAATAGCAGGCGATCCCCCGGCTTCGCTTCCTCGAGCGCGGCCGCCAGCATGATGAAGGCGGCAGCGGAGCCGGCGTTTCCGATTTGAGCAAACAGCGGGTCTTGGATCTGAGCTTTTTCGAATCCCAGCTTTTTTGCTAGATCGCCATGGGCCTTGATATCGGTTGCGTAAAACACGATTTTGGAAAAATCGCCCGGCGCAACGGAATTCCTGTTCATCAGGGTCGAAATGGTTTCCAGCATGGTCGGCGTGTAGCCGTTCACGTCAATGAACCGCCCCTCGGCGGATTGGATGAATGCGTCGCCGCTGTTTCGCCAGTAGTCCGTAAAGTCGTTGAAAAGGGAGCAGGTCGCTTCAATTTCCGCGATTGCATGGCCCGATCCCACAACAATGGCGGCCGCCGCATCGCCGAGAAGCTGCTCGTTTTTTCCCTGCGGTCCGCCGAGGCGGCAATCGGCCGCCGCAACCAGGACGCTTTTCGCCGAGCCGCTATGGACGGTATCCGCGGCGGCGCGCAGTGCAATGGTGCCCGCCCGCAGCGAATTCGTGAAATCGGCGGTAAGGCATTCCTTTTTCAAATCGATGGCGCCGGCGATGACGGCGGCCGCCTGTTTTTCCCTGTAAGGACTCGTCGTCGTCGCACAATATAACCCCTGAGGCTCTTCCTCGGCTCCTTTCAGGCAATCCAGAGCGGAAGCCACCGCCATGGTAATGCTGTCTTCGTCGTACCCTGCGACGGCCTTTTCACCGCTTGGGCTCTTTGCGCGCCAGAATTTGGCTATTTCTTCCAGACTGAGTCTGTACATAGGGATATAAGCGCCGATGGATGTGATTCCTGTCATTTCCCCACTCGCTCCTTTCGTTTTCCCCGGGATTCTGAATGTGCCGGCCTGTCCTCAAGGGGCAATCTCTACAATTCAATTTCCTTAAGAGCCGGCGATATTAAAAGCTTGGGTTCCGTGAGAGCCTGCACCTCGTCCGCGGTCCATCCCGGAGCGGCTTCGGATAAAACCAGGCCTTCCGCAGCCACCTGCAGGACGGCAATGTCCGTGACGATCAGTTTCACGCAGCGCGCGGCGGTCAAAGGGTAGCTGCATTTTTTGAGGATTTTCATTTGTCCTTTAGGCGTGACGTGCTCCATGGCCACGATGACCTTGTTGCAGCCGGCGGCAAGATCCATAGCCCCGCCGATGTTGCCGAGCCCTCGCTCGGGGAACGTCCAATTGGCGAGATCGCCCTTTTCCGAGACCTGCAGGGCACCCAAAACCGTCACATCGATGTGCCCGCCGCGGATCATGGCAAACGAATCGGCGTGGTGAAAGAAGCTCGCTCCGGGAAGAGGCGTAAAAGGGATTCCGTTTGCGCCCAGATAGTAAGGCTTTTCTTCTTCTTTTGAGCCGGGAACTCCGCCAAAGCCCAAAACACCGTTCTCGGCGTGAAAGATCACAGTCCGGCCTTCCGGAATATAATTGGCGGCAAGCGCCGGAATGCCACCGCCAAGATTCACCACCGCGCCGTCTTCGAATTCCATTGCGACTCTTAGAGCGATCGTCTGCCTGTCCAGTCGTTCTTTCATTGTTCGATCCCTCCGGATGCAACAACGCGGTCCACGAATATCCCTGGAGTTACAACAATTTCCGGATCCAATTCGCCGGCGGCGACCACTCTCTCCACTTCGACGATTGTGATTTTTGCAGCCGTTGCCATAACCGCATTGAACGATCTCATGATGCCGCGATACACGAGGTTCCCCAGCGTATCTGCGCAATATGCTTTGATCAATGCGTAGTCGGCGCGCAATGCGTATTCCAGAAGCATTTCTCGCCCGTCGATAATCCTTTTTTCTTTGCCTTCCTCGATGAGTGTGCCGACTCCGGTGGGCGTATAAAACGCTCCCAGTCCGGCGCCTCCCGCGCGAATCCTCTCCGCCAGGGTTCCCTGCGGTACGTATTCCAGATCCACTTCTCGAGCGAGAAATTGCTTCTCGAAGGCGCTGGGCTTGGACATTACCAGGGAAGCCGGAACACTGCAAATGACTTTTTTGACCTGCCGGTTTTCTACAAGGATTTCCTCGTCGATGAACGGGATTCCGCCCAGCGACCCGATTCCCAGCTTGCCGGCGTTGCCGGAGCTGTTGCCGATGATAGTGAGGTTTTTTGCGCCCTGATCTCTCAATGCTTTAATGAGATTTTGCGGTTTGTCGGCCGCATGTCCGAAGCCTCCGATCATGACGGAAGCTGAGTCCGGGATGTCGGCCACCGCTTCGCTGCATGTTCTATAGATTTTGTTCGCCATTATTTCTCCGCAGAATGCGCCCCGATTGTAGCAGAGAAAACCGATGACAGATATCGAATAACCTTGTAGGCTTGTGGTCGACCGATATTTCCGTTGAGGCCGGGTGCATTTTGCCGGCTTCCCCGGTTCAGGCTGGAGGATAGGAATGGCCAAGAACAAGGTTTTCGCGGATTGCGACAGCGCCGTCGCAGACATATTCGACGGCGCTGTCGTCATGATCGGCGGTTTCGGTTCCTGGGGAGGATTGCCGGTCAACCTGATTGTTGCCCTGGCAAAACAAGGCGCCGGGAATCTGACTGTGATCTCCAACCAGGGAGGCGTGGGTTTCGATCTGAGCAGCAGAATCAAGCCCGGCGGCTATCAGGATATTGGAGCTCTTTATGCAAAGGGGCAGGTGAAAAAATTCATCGGCTCTGTGCCCGCTCTCGGAGGCATGCCGCCGACGTCTCCCATCGAATTAGCGCACAAAGAAGGAAAGGTTGAAATAGAAATGGTCCCGCAGGGAACTCTCGCGGAAAGAATTCGTGCGGGAGCCGGCGGGCTCGGAGGCTTTTACACGCAAACTGGCGTTGGCACTGCCGTCGAAGCCGGGAAAGAGAAAAAGATAATTAACGGCAAGGAATATCTGCTTGAGCTGCCTCTAACAGCCGACTTTGCCCTTATCAAGGCTCACAAAGCCGACACAATGGGGAATCTGGTATATAGAGGGACGGCCAGGTGTTTCAATCCTGTCATGGCAATGGCCGCCAAAACAACGATAGTGCAAGTTGACGAGTTGGTGCAGCCGGGAGAACTGGATCCGGAGGCGGTCGTCACTCCTCACCTGTTCGTGAGCCGTATCGTGGAGGTGCCGAGATGAAAACGAGACTGGACGAACAGACCATAGCGCTGAGAGTGGCCGGCGAATTCGAGGACGGCATGGTGATCAACCTGGGATATGGAATGCCCGGACTATGCGCGGGCTTTATCCCCGAGGGAAGAACCGTCTATTTCCACAGTGAAAACGGAGTGCTGGGGTACGGCGGCCTCGGTACGGATGAAGAGAAGGACTATGAGTTGATCAACGCTTCCGATCAACCTGTGACCCGTTTGCCGGGCATGTGCTTTTTTGACAGCGCGGCTTCTTTTGACATGATCCGGGGCGGCCATGTCGATCTGGTGGTCCTGGGTGCGTACCAGGTTTCACAAAAGGGGGATCTGGCCAATTGGGGCCGGCCCGGCCGACCAGCTACGGGAATGGGCGGCGGAATGGATCTGGCTGCCGGGTGCGAGCGAGTCATTGTGATGATGCTGCATACAACCAAAGAGGGAGCCCCCAGGATCGTTAAGCAATGCAGTTTCCCGCTCACGGCGAAAGAGTGTGTCCGCAGGATATTTACGGACTTGGCGGTGATGGACGTGACAGAAGGAGGTCTTGTTCTGAGGGAAGTTGCACCCGGCTGGACGGCGGAGGAAGTAAAGGCTTTGACAGAAGCGCCGCTCATCGTCGCGGACGATCTAAAGGAAATAGAATTATAGGCTGCGCCCCCTGCATGGGCAGGTCTTGATAGAGTTGCGGCGATTTTGGATTACATATTTCTGATCAAGCGTCATTTCTATCTGGAATCTGAAATCTGGAATCTGGAATCACGGGATGCCGATGCACAGACCTTGATATAGTGCTTGATATATACCACCAGAGACAACGAGATCAACGCAACGAGCGCCAGGAAATACCAGCCGGCTGTAAAATGTCCGGTCCAGTCTCTCAGCCATCCCAGCATCTGAGGCCCTACATACCCGAATATTCCCGGTCCCAGCGATACCAGTCCCATGACGCTGCCCATCTCTCGCGCCGGTACAAGCTCCGCAGCCAGCGAGAAGCATTGTTGCGCTGCGGAAAGCCCTACCGAGAGCACAAGAGACGTAGCAATCCAAAAGAGCGGTAGATTGGTCGTATTCATGCACAACGAAGCCGGGATTAGGATGATCATCATCAAGGCCATCACGTTCCACTTGTTGAACCGGTCCATGAGATAGCCGAAGAAAATATTGGCGCAGATGGCTACCACGAATCCCGTGCTGATAATATAAGAGGCGGTCATATCTGTTCTTCCGAAAATATTTTCAACGGCGCCCGGGATGAACCAGTTGGAACTGAAATAGCCCACGCCGACAATTCCCTCCAATACCGCCAATGCCCAGACCACCGGGTTTCGATAAACGCTGCCGCCTTTCGCCAGGACGCCCGGCGCCTCCGGCCGGGCTTTTTCGGGCTTGTTTTCGATGTTCGGTGCATCCTGCTTAGGCCGGACTCTGTAGGCAAGGTAAAAAATTACAGCGCCGAAGAACACGATAAGGCTGAAGGCGAGAATGCCTTCCCGCCAGCCGAAATTACTTCCGATGGCCCGGCCAAACGGAGCGCCGATTGCAGTACCTGCAGCCGTAATCGCGCCGACCATCCCCATGGATCGGCTCCTTAAGGAAAGCGGAGCAGTGAGGGCGATCGCGGTCATGACACAAACAAATGCGGGACGATATCCCAGCAGATAGATGGCCCGTCCGGCAAAGGCTGTCGGTGCGCTCCAGACATGGCTGAGTGCGAACAAACCCAGTGCGACGATGACCAGGCTGGTGGACATGACCAGCTTTTCCCCGAAACGCCTGGCAAGCATGCCGCCGGGCACACTCAGAAGCAGGGCTGACAAGCCATACATCCCTGTGAAGGTGCCGTAGAGAGAATCACTCATTCCGAATTCTTTTTGGATCTCTTTAAGCAAAGGCGAGGATCCCAGGTTCGACATCTGGAGCGCCATCATGGCCAAAATCGTTGCAGTAAAAGGAATTATCCACCCTCGATCCGATCCGCCCACCCCGTCCTTCTCCATACTCGCCTCCCAATTTCGGTGACAGTCACCATAACTCCGAAATTATTGCAGTCTCTAAAATAGCGTAAGCCAAATATTAATAATTAATTACATCGATTCAATATTTTGAATATCCGAGAAGCAAAATGATGATATTTGTCGTAACTCCTTTGTTTTCATAGAGAATAATTTCGGAGTTATGGTGACTGTCACCGAAATTATTTAGAGCTTGTTCAGGGCTTTGAGAACTTTGTCTGGCGTAATAGGGAAATCCAGAATCCATTGACCTATCGCGTTGTATACTGCCCCGGCAACGATAGCGGACAGGGAAGCGCCCACATTTTCGCCGATGCCGCAGGCTCCGTAGGCGGAATATCCCTGATGGCTTTCGTTGAGGATGCACTGCACGACCGGATAGTCGTTCATCGTGCCCAACAGATAGCCGATGTGATCGTAATTGAGACCGATGCCGGTGCGAGGGCAGCAGATTTTTTCTTCCGCGATATTCCTGCCCAGGGCCATAATTGCTCCGCCATATTGCTGTCCGTGTGCGCCTCTCGGATTAAAGATGTGCCCCACATCGTTGACGCAGACGAGATTGACAACGGCGATCGACCCGGTTTCCGTATCCACCTCAATCTCGATGAAGTGTGCCTGCCTGCTCATGAAGTACAGCCGCGCATCCGGTTTCCCCTCCGAAGTGAGCCCGGCCAGATCCGGCACGACAGGGTGGGCAATCGCAGGATCGGAATTCCAGAACGCGTTGGCGATTTCCGCCACCGTTTTCCGGTTTTCGGGATTCGCTTTTTCAAAGACCATGCTTTCCCTGACGTCCAAGTCCTCAGTCCTTTTACCCGGGAAAAAAGCCGCGGCCTTCCATCTTGGCGCGACCGCGTAGTTGAGGATTTTCTTTTTCAGCTGCCTGGCTCCCAGTATCAGCTGTGGCGTTGTGCTGATTGTGCCGTAGGAGCCTCCCGGTTCGGCAAAGTGATAGACGTGGTTGTCGGAACGTCTTTCCTGAATTACCGTGTCTTCGAATTTCATCCCGATCTCCGAAGCCACGCATTGACGGAATCCCGACTCGGTATCGATTCCGGGATCGCAGCGCATGCCCACGATGGCCACTTTCCCATCCCGCAGGATCAGGCACGCGTACCCCCCGGCCAGGATTCCCTGCAGCCCATTTCCCCACTCATTGATGGACATGAATCCCAAGCCGTGCATCTTCCGGTTGGATAGAGTTTTTGCAGCCGGCGGATGCCATTTCTTATCCCAGCCTATCGCTTCTTTCCCCAGGCGAATTACCTCCCTGAGACTCTGCCGCTGCGGGAAGCCGTTGTCCTTCTGGTATCGCGTGACCCAGTCCCAGCTGCATCCCGCGCACCCGTCGTTTTTCAAGGCCACTTCCGTCGGATCGAGCCCGAATTCGGCGGCTACGCGGTCGAACATGATGTTGTGCGGTACGCAGGAGGGAGCCCCGTGACGCACACTTTCCACAAATCCCCGGTTGGTGAGTGCCCATTGCTGCGTGCTGCGGACGTTGCGTATCGTGGTGCATTCGGGAGTTTTGTCTTTCGCAGGATTCCTCACGCCGACCATGTTCCAATGGTATGCGGTGATGGTTCCGTCCCTTCTCGCGCCGACTTTGCATGTGTATGTGCCCGCTTCGTCGCCGCCGCAATAGAAGTTGCTTTCGTCATAGAGCAATTTGACGGGCCTTCCCTTCGCCCGTTTAGCCAGCATGATGGCAAGCCGGATGAAGGTATAGGAATAGGCGAGCCAGGACAATCCTCCAAACACCGAACCCTGAATAGGGTATGTGAGCGTGATCTTGCTCCAATGAGCGAACGGCGGGAGATAATCCTTTCGGCTCGCAGTGCGGTAATCGGGGCCGATTTTCGGCCGGGAGGCTTCATCGCGCCCGACCAGGTCCCATGCGCCAGAAAACACGTGTTCCGTGCTGAGGATTTCTCCCATGTCGTGCTGGTGGTGGAGCCAGAGATCCAGGAATTCTCCCCTGAACTGGGCGATGCAGACCATTGCCTCGACGCCCGCGGGAGTGTTGACGGCTCTCTTGATCCGGTATTCGATGATTTTGTCCGCTTCGGCGAAACCTTTTTCGACGTCACCCATCTCGAATTCGTCGATCTGAAGTGTGTTTGGTTCCTTAGCCGTAGGATCCAGGCGCCAGACTTCAGGCATTATTTTAGGGGCCGTTGGTTTCAGAGATTCTTCCATGTCCAGGACGAACGGCTGTTCTTCCCACTCGATCTTCACCGACCGCAATGCCCGATCGCAGATCTCTTCGCTATCGGCCACGATGGCGACGCCCATCGGGTGCTGGTAGAAGTCGCCGGTGCCGGGGAGGGTCAGTATGTTGTATTTGCTGGCGCTGGAGCACCCGGTCACGTTGTCGAAGGCGATGTCCGGATCGTCGTATCGCAGGATGTCTCTCACGCCGTCCAGAGCCGCCGCCCGGCTGATATCCATTTTCGCGATCCTGACCTGGGCAAAAGGGGAGGTAAGGATTTTAGCGACCAGCATTCCGGGTAGATGTATGTCCCGGGTATAGACAGCTTCGCCGCTCACGCGCTCATAGGCGTCCTGTCGAGACTTTTCTCGATTTGTCCCGGCAGGGCTTTCCGGGCTTCTCCATGTCCATGGCCGGAATGCTTCGGAATCCGACATTTTATCTTTTCCTGCCGACTGCACCTGGAAGCGACAGAAGGAAAATTCCCGCCGTGACCGGTGAATCCGCTCAATAGATGCTTTTGGTGCGAGCTGACATCGTTCCTGTTACGGGAACGGCGAAATTTTGTCAAGCGCTTTCTAAGAAATCGAAGCCGTTCCGGGCGAAATCAGGGCACAAGGCAAATTTCATCGATCGGAAAGAGATAAATGAATGCTATCATCGCCGCACATACGGTATGCGAATCTTCCATCTTCTGAAAGGTGCGATTGTGGGACCTACATCCGATACCAAAATTGAGATCAGCCAGCTGATCGATCAGAGAAAATTGTCGTCGTTGCAGGTAATCGTCATGGTATTGAGCGCCCTGGTTGTTTGGCTGGATGGATACCACATCCAGACCATGGCGCTCGTCGTGCCGTCGATATCGTCACAATGGGCCGTCAATTCATCGGATTTCAAGCTGGTGCTGGCATCCGCTCTCATCGGAATTGCGCTCGGAGGCGCATTCATCGGCCCACTTGGGGACCGGTTTGGGCGGCGCATAATGGTGATTACGTCGATGGCGATTGTCGGTCTCGCTTCCATTGGGACCGGGTATGCCACGAGCATGACGCAGTTGTTTGTCTGGAGATTCCTGACAGGATTGGGATTGGGCGCAAGTCTGACCAACGCCACGGCGCTTACTTCCGATTATGTGCCGTCCAGGAGACGCGCGGCGCTGGTGACTCTGATGTTTTCCGGCGTCCCCATAGGCGCTTTCACTTCTGGATTCGTCGCGCCGCCCATCATCGAGGCGTTCGGCTGGAAAGGGATGTTTACGATCGGCGGGGCCGTGCCTCTGGTACTGTGCTTCATCCTGGCCGCAGCTATTCCGGAATCGATCAAACTTCTTCTCCAGAGCCGGCCGGAAGATTCGCGGATTCCACGAATACTCCGGCGGCTCGCTCCGGATATCCATGTGGAGGATGTGTATGCCAAGAGATCCGAGATCCGCCGTCAATCGCTGGTCGAACTGCTTCGCGAACCGTACAGAAGGGGGACGATCCTGCTGTGGATCGTGTTTACTCTCAATATGTTCATACTCTACCTCCTGGTCAACTGGCTGCCGACGCTGCTGAGAACCCAGGGCTGGTCGCCTTCAAGCGCGTCTCAAGGGACCGCCATGATACAGGCCGGCGGCGTATTTGGAGGCCTGTACCTGTCCTGGTGCGTGGACCAGGGCAAAACGGTTAGAGGAATGATTTCGGCCTATCTTGTCACGGCGGTGGCTTTTGTACTGTTCGCCGCGTTGCCGTCCACCGGCCTGTCCTGGTGGGTACTTCTGTTTGTGGTCGGCAGCGGCATCTCGGGCAATCAGTTCGCGCTGAATGCGCTGTCTGCGACATACTATCCGCCCCTCATCCGCGCAACCGGCATCGGCTGGGCCGCCAGCGTCGGCCGGATCGGGGCGATACTCAGCCCCATCATCGGCGGATGGATTCTGCAGATGCAGGTCGCTCCTTTTGCGGTGCTCGGCGGATTGGTGATTCCAGTGGTGATGTGCATGGTTTTCGTTTTGATGTTCAAGAACATTTTTCAGCAGAAGGCGGATTCGTAAGTTCAGGCGATACCCAATCACCGCCCTGCGAGGTTGATGGAGCGATATAAAGTAAACCTTTCCAGCAGGATCGACATCTAAAGAACAAACAGATGGTATCAGTGCGGTGAACGCAGCAATCAACAGGAAAGGTTTTCATGAAAACTGTGCGTCCCCATTCCCTGCAAAAATGCCATCGTGCCCTCATGTGTCCGGCATTCTGCCTTTGCCTGATGTTGATATCAAGCGGCCAGGACCGCCCGAGTCTTCCCAGGAGCGCCGGCAAACAGGTTCCCAATGCGGAAAAAGGATTCACGATCCGGATCGGCGTCGAAGAGGTGCGTCTTGATGCCGTAGTTTTGGATAAAAACGGCAGCCAGATCACCGATCTGACCGCCGATGATTTCGAAATCCAGCAGGACTACTTCCGGCAGAAGATAACTTCCTGCATTTATATCAATGATTATCAGCCGCGCTTGCAGAAAACGGCCATACCCTCACAGGATTCCACCGATCTTCGCCAAATCCCGATCCCCGAACTGGCGCGCGAGGATGTCCGGCGCACCATAGTCTTTGTCGTCGACAACCTGACCATGGATTTCACGCAAGTGCATCGCACGCGAAGGGCTCTTCGAAAATTCGTGGAGTCGCAGATGCAGGTGGGGGACCTGATAGCCATCGTACCGACGGCAGGGGGGAATGCCGCATTTCAGACCTTCAGTTCGGACAAACGGCGCCTGCTTTCCACCATTGACAGCGTGCGCTGGTTCATTGATGTGCGTACAGCGCCAATGATGCCCCAGATGATGGCGATGGCTTATAGCATTCGAACCCTGCAGGATATGCCCGGGCGAAAAGCGCTGATTATCATGTCGCCTGCAACGACAATCCCGGCCCCATTGCTCTCAAAGATCGGTATCGAATTCGGCCGCGAAAAACGCTCGGTTCCATACACCGAAGGGTCATTTAATCCATTGGCGGATATGGCCCTCCGTGCCGGCGTCGTGATTCACACGCTGGACATACGGGGATTGGATGTCGGCTACGGCATTGATGCAGAACAGGGCTTTGACTATAGCCTCTCGGACTCCAGCGGCAATTTGAATCCAGAAGCAATTCAAGACAAGGCTATGGATGCGGTCGCCAATAGGGACTCTCAAGTCAATATTCCTTTATCGAAGAAAACGGGAGGACTATTTGTCAGGGATTTCAACTGGTTTGCGGATGGGATCGGGCCGGTGCAGGAGGAATTAAAGGGATATTACATGCTGACCTACATCCCGCCCCCCGGTACATTCAGGCCTGAGTACAGGAATGTTTATCACCGGATACAGGTAAAGGTGAAGCGGCCCGGAAGCGAGGTGCATGCCCGTGATGGTTTTTATGGAGTGCCCGAGCCGATTGGTGCGCCGGCCGGAATTTCGAATTCGCTGTATACGGCCATTTTTTCCCCTTTTCAGCACAACGACCTGAAAATCAGTCTGGCCTCGGGATACATTGATGACCGGCAAAAAGGATATTTGCTCCGATCATCCTTGTATCTGGAAGCCGGAAACCTGAGCCCGACTCAAGAAAAGGAAGGAAACAGGATTATAACCGTGGAAGCCGCCAGCGTTACGTCTGACGTCAACAATGTCATCAAAGACTCCAGCGCGAGGAGATATCAGTTTGACATCAAGGAAGAAGATCTTCCGTGGATCAGGGAGCACGGCATAAAATTTTCGATGACTCTGCCCGTTAAAAAGCCCGGAAACTACTATGTGCGTACGGCCGTGAGAGATCCGGAGTCCGGGAAAATGGGATCCGCCTATCAATATATAGAGATCCCCGACCTGAAGAAAAGCCGTCTGGCCCTGTCGAATATTTTTGTCATAAACCGCAGAGAAGATCTTCCATGGATTGCTACCAGCGCGCCGGAGGAATTAAGAACTCTGCTATATCCCGATGTGCGGAAAGACCTGCGCAGGAGTCCCGCTCTGAGAACCTATCAGCCGGGAGATTACTTTGAGTGCACTGCCATGATCTACAACGCGAAATCCCGAAAAGAACAGAATCCCGATCTGGAATCTCAATACATACTTTATGCAAACGGGAAGGAGTTATCCCGGGGCAAATCCGAGCCTGTGAGTCTTGATGGCTTAACCGATTTTAAAAGAATCCCGATCAGGATCAAGCTGCGGTTGGCGGATTCCATCCCGGCGGGAGATTATGTGTTGCTGTTGCGGGTTAAGGACAAGCTGGCAAAAGAGAAGCAAAACATTGCAGCTCAAACGCTGGATTTCAAAGTGGTTGCGCCGCAGACAGCCGGCGGCAGTTATTGAGTTTCGCCCATTATTGAGACAGAAGCATTCCTTTCATGCAGTCCGGGCTGAAGCCCGGGCATTCAAAAGAAAAGCATGTGTGCATCCCCTCCGCGCCGGGAATTTCCATTTGCAAATAAAAATTCCGTGTGGCACTGTAATTCTGCTATAGGCCGTATTGGATTATGGTTCAACGCACGATTTCCGCCATCATCGGCATCGCCATTATCAGCATATCCGGGATTTCGCCCGGCGGATAAAGGCTTGCACAGTTGCGTGCACCGAGCCCTCATCCGCCAGGCGAATGAGGGCTTTTTTTTTGAGCTGAACGGAGGCTCGATGAAAATTCAGATATACGACACGACATTGAGGGACGGAACCCAGGGAGAGAGCGTGGCTTTCTCGGTGCAGGACAAGCTGCGGGTTGCCCGCAAACTGGACGAGTTTGGGATCAGCTACATCGAAGGCGGTTGGCCGGGATCCAACGACAAAGACGCCGAGTTTTTCCGGCGGGCTGCTTCCCAGAAATGGCAGAATGCAAAAATTGCGGCCTTCGGAAGCACGGCATTGGCCAAAAATCCCGCGGAAGAGGATCCGAACCTTCGGGCATTGCTGGACGCCTCGACCCCCGTGGTAACCATTTTCGGCAAATCATGGGATTTCCACGTGCATGCCGCGCTGAGAATTCCATTGGGCCGCAACTGCGAGATCATTCGTAATTCGGTCGCCTATCTCAAATCCAAGAGACGCGAGGTCGTTTATGACGCGGAGCACTTTTTCGACGGATTTGCCGCTAATCCGGAATACGCGCTGCAAACACTGCAGGCGGCCCAGGATGGGGGCGCGGACATCATCTGTCTGTGTGATACCAACGGCGGTTCGCTGCCGTCGCACATAAAGGACTCGATCCGGCGGGTGCAGTCCGTGATCAGACTCCCCCTCGGGATTCACTGCCACAACGACTCCGATCTGGCCGTTGCAAACACGCTGGCAGCCGTCGAGTGCGGTGTCGTCCACGTGCAGGGAACCATGAACGGGTATGGAGAGCGCTGCGGCAACGCTAACCTGTGTTCCATCATCCCGAACCTGGAATTGAAGATGGGATACACGACGATCGGTCCTGAAAGCCTCAAAATGCTGACGAACACATCGAAATTTGTGAGCCAAATAGCCAACCTGCCCCACGGCAAGAATCTTCCTTTTGTGGGGGAAAGCGCTTTTGCGCACAAGGGCGGCGTGCACGTCAGCGCCGTTATCCGGGACGCTGCAACATACGAACACGTGATTCCGGAAAAAGTGGGGAACTCGCGCCGCGTTCTCGTGTCCGAGCTTTCGGGTAGAAGCAATCTTTTGTACAAAGCCAAGGAAATGAATCTGGAAGTTGCCGAAAACGAAGAAAAGCTCAAGCCGGCATTGAACCGGATTAAAAAACTTGAAAACCAGGGATGGGAATTTGAAGCTGCGGAAGCATCCGTCCGGGTTCTTATGGAAACAGCCCTCAACGGGGAGAGGGAATTCTTTGCCATCGACAATTTCCGGGTCATCACGGACATGCACCGATCCGGGGAAGTGAGGTCTGAAGCGACCGTCAAAATACGCGTAGGCGACAAATCCGTGCATACGGTCGCGGAGGGTGACGGTCCCGTGCACGCACTGGATAGAGCCCTCCGGCTTGCGCTGAACCAGTTTTTCGAGGTGCTGCGCAGCGTGGAACTCAGCGACTACAAGGTCCGTGTCCTCGAAGGCACACACGGCACCGGTTCCAAGGTGCGCGTGCATATCCAGCACACAGACGGGGACGAAAACTGGACGACGGTCGGCGTTTCGGAGGACATCCTGGAGGCCAGCTATTACGCGCTTGCTGACGGCATACGGTACAAGCTTCTGAAGGAACAGGACAAAACAAATGGATGATTCCCGATATAAAACACCCATTTGCATGGAAGGCTGCTTTCCCAAAACAGATGTGTGTTTTGAATCGGGAATCAGGAATCGTCAATCTGAAAGAAGTCCCATGGCGCGGTCGCGTTCGACCATGGCTTTCGCGTAAGCCGCGAGGGCCTGGACTTCCGCGAATCGTGCAGACCTCAAATCACGCTGCCGGCGTATTACCTCGTAAGGTATGGATGCTCCTTCGAACAGCCTGATTTCTTCTGCCTCCAGGGACTGGCGGCTGAGCTCCGCGGCTTTATGGGCGGCTTCGACCTGGGCTCTCGATTGAACCAGCCCGATCATGGCTTTGCGTATTTCGAGCGCGATGCTGTTGCGCGTGCGTTGAATGGAGGTTTCTGTCTGTTGCTTTTCCAGCTTTGCCCTGTATAAATCGGCCTTCGCTGCCCGGTTGCGGATGTTGAGGGAAAACGAAAAGCCCACCGCGTATTCAGGATAACTCCAGCTGCGCACTTGCCGCATAGCCTGAGACATGCCGCCCGGCAGAACAGTCTGTTTGCCGGAAACGTCCTCCAGGATTCTGTTGCCGTACAATCCCGAACTGTTGAAGTTTGCGAACACGAGAAGCGTCGGCTTGAGGAGATCTTTCGCGTATCGTATTGCTATGTCTTGAGTACGGAGGTTTACTTCCGCCTGTTTGATTTCGGCTCTGTTGGCGTAAGCGGTCGCCAGAGCGTCCTGGAAATCCGGGATGTCGCCGTCTTTGGGTTCCGGCAGCGCATCCGCCGGCTCGATTTCCACGGAATGCAGCAGCCCGGCAAGATCCTTGCTGATCATGTTTTTCAACTCAACTTCGCGCATTTGCAGTGCAGCCGTGGCAGCTGCGAGGTCTCTCTGTCTCGCGGCCACTTCGGACTCTGCGGTCACGACCTCCAGACCGGATGAAGTTCCTATGTCTTCCCGCGCTTTGTTGTCCTCGTGGAGACGCTGCGCCACAGCAAGCGATTGCTCGACGACGCGAAGGTTTTCACGTGCCGCGACCAGATCCCAATAAGCGCTCTGTGCCTGAGCCAGAGTCGTGTTGACCTGCAGCCGCACGTTTTCCTGCGTTATTTTCCCTTCGTTTTTCGCAACCTCGAGAAAACGCCTGCCGATGGCCGTACCGAAACCGCTGAGCAACTGTTGTGTGAGGCTGATGGAAAGCCGCGACACAAAATTGGGATTATAGAGGAGAAACTTCTGGGTGGAACTCTGACGCATGTTGTTGAAGGAAACGCTGAGGCTGGATCCGGTGGTAAAAGCCTGGGAGTATCGCGTCTGCAGGGCTGTGGAACGCGTGGTAACCTCCGGCGATCCTGATACGACAATCGTGTTTAGCGGACTGGTAGTTCGGTCTAGGCTGAATCCGATGGCCAGTGAGGGATCATAGCTGCCGCGCGAAAATCCAAACGCCTGGCCGGCGCCGCCGGTGATCCCGCCCACTCCTCCGAATCCGCCGAGGCCTCCCGCGCCCCCGACGCCCGCCCCAATCGCGCCGGCAAACAGACCGCTTGGGATTGATACTCCGGCGCCTCCGCGCGGAGCGCCCCCTCCCTTTACCCTCAATAGATCCGTTTGAGCATATCGAGCAGTATTGTTTGAAGACAGGATATCGAGATTATTGTCGTTGACCGCAGTCTTCAGTTGTTTCAAGGAGATTTTCAGCTTCCCGTCCCGGATCATGCCGAAGAGGCTGGCAGAATTCGACAGTTCCATCTCGGGCAGCTTTTGGGCTTGATACGGTCTGTATACATTTGGAAACCACTCGGGATTCCTGCTCAGATCGGGGAGATCCTTCATGCTCTGCTGGCCGGAAACGGTTCTGGCAAGAAACAGGAGGCAAAAAATCAGATACATCTTTCTTCTTGCGGTGCCCGGCCGCCGATTCCGGGACATAGCGCACGCGCCATGAAATGAGATCTCGGGAACAAACATCATTGTGCCTCCTTCGTTCCGCGCCGGCTAAAGGGGGTAACGGGAGGTTTTGATATTTTGCCTTCCAGAGCATCGGAATACTCGATGCCGTTTCTACCGAGAGTTGTTCCGCTCGCGCGATCCAGTTCCACCATGGCCTTGGCATAGGCAGTCATAGCGCCTACCTCCGCATAGCGCGCATTTGTATAATCCCGCTCTCTCAGGATCACCTGGTAAGATGTCGATGCGCCTGCTTCCAGCTTGATCTTCTCTCCCTCCCACATTTCCCGGGCAAGGGCCGAGGCCTTGTGTGCAGCGTCCACCTGAGCCATGCCTTGCTCCAGCCCGATGATGGCCTTTCTCACTTCCATCGATATCGAATTGCGCGACCGTTGCTGAGATATCAGCAACTGGTTCTTTTCGAGCTGCGATCGCAGGCTGTCGGCCTGAGCCGTACGATTTCGCAGCGGAATGCTCATGCTGAATCCGGTTGCGTATTCGGGATACGTACCGCTGAAGCTTTGCGAAAATGCATCCAGCATTCCAGAGCTGCCTTCACTGGTCCGGCCCTGTAATCCGGCACCCGCATAGAAACCGAACACGGACAGGGCCGGCTTTATCGCGTCGTCGGTAAAACGAACAGAAATATCCTGATTTTTAAGGTTGATCTCCGCCTGGAGAAGCTCAGGGCGGTTTTCCATGGCGGCGGCGAGAGCACTCTCGAGGTCCGGAATATCGGCTTTTTGGGGTTCCGGCATCGGATCCCTTAGAACGATGCTTGCTGCATCCAATTGAGGACTGACTCTCTTGACCAGCATATTCTTCAGGGTGGCTTCCTGAAGCTGAAGATTTGTTCCGGCTATCGTCAGGTCTCTGGTGCGGGCGGCGACTTCCGATCCCGCCGAAGTCACATCCAGCGGTGACATCGTGCCGACGTCCAGACGGATTTGGTTGTCTCTGTGCAATTGCTGCGCCACAGAGAGCGCCTGTTCGGCGACACGAACGCTTTCCTGAAGAGAGGCCAGGTCCCAGTAGGCATTTTCAACCGCGACGACGACGGTGATGATCTGCAGCCGAAACACGTTTTCTGCGACCTTCGTGTTGTTGCGAGCGACGATGATATAGCGTTCGTTCGATGTGCGGCCGAAACCATTCAGCAGCGGTTGGTTCACGCCAAGCGCAAACCGAGTCACCGTTGCAGGGTTGTACAGCAGGTTCTGTTGCGTCGAACTCTGCCGCTGCCCGTTCAACGTCAGGGAAATGCTTGTTCCGGGTGAGAAAAGCTGGGCATAGCTGGTGGTGAATGCGACGTTTTCGCCGACGACATTATAAATCCCGGATACGACCTTTGAGTTCAGAGGGGATGTGACGCGGTTGTAGCTGAAATTTACATTCAGCGTCGGATCAAAATTGCCTGAGGATCCGACCTGAACGGCACCGCCTCCTCCGGTGATTCCGCCGGCACTGCCCACACCCGAGCCTGTTCCGGAACCGCTGATGCCGGCGCCAAGCGCTCCGGATGTAAGGCCGCCGGGAGTCATGCCGCCCGTAAAACCTCGAGGCGATTGTCCCGCCCGGCTTCGCAGGAGGTCTGTCTGGGAGAACTCAGGAATGTATCGCTGCACGGCCACGTCCAGGTTGTTCTCCAGCGCTAATGCCAGCGCATCGGAGAGAGTGAGCTCCAGTTTCCCGTCGTGTATCAAAGTCTCAATTCTCGGAGAATTTTCCAGCGTCAGCTGCGGGACTTCCCTGTTCTGGAAGACGCTGAAGACGCCCAATAGCATTCCGTTACTTTCCGCTTTATAGCGCCCTACCTGGGGATAGTCTCCTTTTGCCGACTGGGCAAGCAGAGATGCCTGGGGCGCCAGCCAGTGAACGCATAGCGCGATGCAAAGCGCTGACCTGCTGAGTTGCTTCTTCATCCGGACCTCCTGGAGCCGAGGATTGCTCGTTAACCGCGGGGATTGTATATCAAATGGGAGCAACAGCCGCAAACAGAGATTGGCATTCCGTTGACCGGCGGGCAGTGCGTCGCACCCGCCATCGACATGGTTCGTGAGCTTGCCGCCGCGGCGGCCCATACTTCGACCATGCTGAAATACGACCGGGAAAAACGATTGTTTCGGCAGGAGGATGCCGGCGCTTCGGCTCCCTATTGACTGGCGTATTTCTTGGCAGTTTCGTAAACAGGATCGTCAACCTTCAGCCCGACGAGAACCTCTCTCCCGTGTGACTTGCAGTACACTACTTCTCCCGTAAAGGTGACCGTGCCCCACTCCACCTTTGCCAGAGAACCCACGTTCAGCTTTCTGTTGAGAATCAGGCTTAGGCCGTGAACGGAAAGGTTCGCCAACCTGGCCTTTGAATTGCTGTCCGGAAGATCCGGGCAGCTTACGTTTGCGGTCAGGTCCGTTTTAAACCGTGTTCTGCTTCTCCTGTTCATTATCGTTCCATCGGTCAAAATCCTTAAATCCCTTAGAGGAAAAACGCATGCGGCAGCCTATTTGTATAAGTTTGACAATCAGGGCATGCCCCTCTATGCTCGGCTTCTCGATGGCACATTTTGTATCATCGATGTGCCTGGAATAAAATACCAGATTCAGGAAGGATGAGATTATGGGATTGATCAGCATCGATGCCGACAAGTGCAAACGGGACGGATTCTGCGTGAGAGATTGCCCGACGACTATCATTTCATTGCCGGAGACAGGTTTTCCCGAAATCGCACCGGATAGGGAGGGCTCGTGTCTTGAATGCGGTCACTGCGTTGCCGTGTGTCCGTTTGGCGCCCTAAGCCACCTACGGGTGCCGATTGACAAATCTCCGGTCATTCAAGACAAACTCCGCCTGAGCGAGGCGCAAGCGTCTCAGTTCCTGCGTTCCCGCCGCTCCGTACGCCATTTTCTGGACAAGCCGGTCGAAAAGGAGAAAATCCGGAGGCTTATCGAGATTGCTCGGTATGCCCCGACGGGCGGGAACAGCCAGACGGTGGAATGGCTCGTGCTGGATGACAAATCGCGGATCAAGGAGATCGCGGGACTTGCAGTGGATTGGCTGCGCGAAGTTGTCAGGAATCCGGATGCCGTGTCCGCCATGCCCTACCTGGCTCTGACAGTCGCCGCGTGGGATGCAGGATGCGACACCATTCTCAGGGGAGCCCCCGTGTTGATTACCGCCATGGCTCCCAGAGAATCTATGAACGGAATGGTGGATCTGACTCTGGCGCTTTCCTATCTGGATTTGTTTGCCTCGCCGATGAATCTGGGAACCTGTTGGGCCGGTTTGCTGCAAGGGGCTTTGATGAACTCTCCGGCCGTCAGAGCCGCGGTCGGGATTCCGCCTGCTTATCCACACCACTATCCGATCATGGTAGGATACCCGGATGTAAAATACTTCCGCATGCCCGAACGGAAAGAATCAAAAATTGCTTTCCAATAATTTTGGTGACAGTCACCATAGCTCCGAAATTTTCGGCTCGGAATCCAGCATCATTATTGCATTAATTTTCGAGCTATGGCGACTGTCACCGTAATTGTCAGGCAAGCTCGGGAGGCACGGTCGGAATGATCTTTTCCTGCATTTTCAGCCTGGTCTCGTTCCGTGCCCGATGGATCATGAGATCGGCCGTTCTGTATAGCTGATCACGGGTCAGGACATTGCGGGCCACGCCTTGCTCGATCGCCTTCATCCCGACGGCGACCGCTTCGCGGATGAAAACCTCCGGATCGTCCATTTTGGGGATGATGAAGTCCGAATTAAGGCCATTATCCTCGGCGCACTTCGCGAGTTCCGTCGCGGCCGCGATGCACATTCCATCGGTGATCGTCGTGGCCGCCACATCGAGCGTGCCTCGAAAGATTCCGGGAAAGCCGAGCGAGTTGTTGATCTGGTTGGGGAAGTCGGATCGTCCGGTGCCTACGACAACGGCCCCGGCTTCCTTTGCGTCCCACGGCCACATCTCTGGAATGGGATTGGCTGTAATAAAGACGATCGGGTTCTTCGCCATGCCGGCGACCCACTCCTTTTTGAGCGTATCAGGCCCGGGTGTGGATGCAGCGGAAACTACGTCCGCTCCTCTCATCGCCTCCTCGACGCCGCCGACCAGGTTGTCCTTGTTCGTCATCTGACACATTGCCCATTTATCCTTGTGGGTTTTCTGGAGCTCCGTGCGTCCCTTGTGAAGCGTTCCTTTTGTATCCACAAAAATCAGGTTTCCCGGTTTGGCACCATAGGCCATGTAAAGGGCTCCGATGCGGATATTTGCGGCGCCAGATCCTACCAGCGTAATCCTGACATCTTCAATTTTCTTGCCGACTATTTTCAAGGCGTTGATCAAGCCCGCCAGGCATACGGTTGCGGTTCCCTGTTGATCGTCGTGCCAGACGGGGATTTTACAGCGTCTGCGGAGCTCCGCGAGAATGTAAAAGCACTTGGGTTGGGCGATATCTTCCAGGTTTATGCCTCCAAACGACGGCTGTATGAGCTCCACCGTCCGGATGATTTCCTCGGGATCCTTCGTGTTCAGGCATATAGGGAACGCATCCACGCCGCCCAGATATTTAAAAAGAATGCCTTTGCCCTCCATAACCGGCAGGCCGGCTTCGGGACCGATATCCCCCAAACCCAGGATGCGAGTGCCATCCGAGACTACCGCCACAGTATTTCCTTTGTTCGTATGCTGGAACACCTTCTCGGGATTTTTTGCAATATCCTTGCACACTTCCGCCACGCCCGGCGTGTACCAGATCGCGAAGTCATCAAAATCGCGAATGCAGCATTTCGGCGAAGTCTCCAGCTTGCCGGTGAAGAATGGATGCAGCTTCATCGCATCCTCCGCAGGCTTATATGCCTTGGCCAGCAGCTCTTCCTTCGTCATTTTCTTCGCGCCGGATGCCTTCTCTGATTTTGGGGCTGGATCGCTATCTGTAGCCATTCTGTCCTCCATCCTATCAATAAAACACCGCACAAACGTCCGCCAGTAGTTTGCGGGCGCATGGAACGGCACATTTCGAATATTCTTTGCCTGCCCCACGATACTCTCGTGCCCCTCAGGAATTCAAGCAATAACGCTGGATCCGGGACTGGGAACCGCCGGCAATTTCACTCCAAAAACCGCTGTTTTGCGGACATCCATCCTGTATTTCTGCGAAAACAACAGTCTGCCGCTTTCAACAAAGGTATTCCATCGATCCGACGGCACCTGTCGGCAAATTTCTGAGTTGTTTCGCGCCGAATAAGAGTAGAATCGCTCCCAGGGACTCAAGAAAATCGATTGGCGCATTTCATCAGAAGCGTGGGCGATTTGATACGGGAAGCATTTTTTCGGCGGAGGCTGGTTTCTCCCATAGGCAAAAAAGGAGGTTGGTCATGTCATTGGAAGGCAAGGTTGCATTTGTAACAGGGGCATCAATGCCGAAAGGCATCGGAAGGGCCATCGCTCTTACGTTGGCCAAACAGGGAGCGGATGTAGCGGTGAGCGGTTTTCGCCACATGGAAGGAGCTCAAGCGGTAGTCGGGGAAATCAGCGCACTGGGCCGGAAAGCCCTGGCCGTGAAAATGGATGTGCGCAGCTACCCGGATGTTCAAAAAGCTTTTGTGGAAATCAAGAAAAGCCTCGGGCCGGCCAGCATTCTGGTGAATAACGCCGCGCTCATGGGACATAACATTTCGATCGCAAAAACCACCGTCGAAGAATGGGATGATGAAGTCAAGACGTGTCTCAACTCGGCATTTTACTGCATCAAAGAGGCGTGGGCGGACATGTGCGCCAACAAGTGGGGCCGCATTATCAACATCACCTCTGTTGCCGGCGTCATCGGTGGATACGGCCAATCGAGCTATGGCGCTGCCAAAGGAGGAATGATCGCCCTGGCAAAGTCCGCAGCGCTTGAAGGAGCCCGCTTTAATATCACCGCAAACTGTGTCGCCGTCGGGATATCGTCAACGGACGGTTATGACCTCCTCCCGCAGCCGGTACGGGAAAAGGTTGAAAAGAAAACGGCCATCGGAAGACCCGCTGATACTCAGGAAATTGCAGATGCCGTAGCTTTCCTGACGTCGCCGGGAGGCAAGTACATGACCGGCGCCGTCATGAATATGCTGGGAGGCCTTGACCTTTTCGTATTTTGATTTCGCCGTTTCACCGGAGCTTTTCAATGATGCTTTTATAGGGAGGCGGGCAGATGAATATACCGATGCATCGATTCAAATACACCCAACTGACAAAAAGCCAGATCGGGCAAAAACTCAAGGCCGCGGATGCCGGGCCGACCGGCCTTTCCGAATTCTCCGATGTCCTGGCCGGCAAATCCTTCAAAATCGTGGCGGACAACGGTCCTGTTCTGAACTACACGTTTAAAGACAAAAGACGGTTGACGATGTCTGAAAACGCCGGACCCAGCATGAGCGCGGGTTACGGGGCGCTTGCCCTGAAGCAGGGAGTCCTCTTCTCCCACATGGTTCCCGGGGCCCAGAAGGGCTACAACGTATTTGTGGATCTCGACACAAATCTCGTCACCATCTTTGAAGTGTGGCTCTCAAGCGGCAGAAAGGAGAAAACCCTGGGAGGCAAAGAGATTACGGTGGATGACAGGGAAGTGCAGCGAGAGATTTATTTCGGTTATCTTGAAGTCGCGGCTCAGAAGCCGCCGCAAAACCGCCATCACCTCACGAACAGGCTGGAAGGCAAAGGCATATACTGGAAACAGGATACGGGAATCGAAACCCTGGAGTTTTATAACTCCGTCGTCTCATCCAACTTCGTAGAACTGACACGGCACGCGGACGACCTGAGCTATTTCAGCCCGTCGGATTATGTGCTCATAAACGACAACATGTTCCTATATGAGAGAACCGAATGCGAATTTTCAGGCATCTTCACTCTGTTTGCCGCGGACCTGTTTACTGAAACCCAGGCGGGTGTGCGCATGGGTTTCAATGAAAAAGACGAGCTGGAATACTACATGTTCCGCGGAAACGGCAAGGTTATAGGGCAGTTGGCCTATCTGGAGCCTTTCGATGAGCACGGCAAAAAACCCATGGTTGTCCAGGCTGCATCCGATCCGCAATCCCCGGGAAAAGGGCAACGCCTGGTCTATCGCCCAGCGCGGGATTTTCCGTATATGACCGACGAAGAAGTGCACCGGGCAGCCTTGAAGAGCACCAAGGTCTTTCGCGACAGGGGAGATGCTCCTCAGATGATATCCGGGAGCAACAATATGCCGTTCACGGACAAACTGGTTGGAAAGGAGTTTACGCTCCGTTACGACGACGGGGGGCCGGTGCGGCATTACAGAATTGCGGAGAAATTCAAACTCAAATACCGGGAAGATGGCGAAAGTCAGTGGCATGAGGAGGAATATCGTGCCTATGAGGCGGATGAAAAGCTGATATGGTTCAGCCACCTCCTGACCGACAGCAAACCCCGCGCGAGCGTGCAGGTGGCTTTGGACCTCATAAACGGCCTCACCACATGCATTCACTCCTGGATGGGAACGAAATATTACGGGAATGAAACTACCTATAAAGCGATTTTCGGCGTGGCAGAAATGAAGGGATTGGAGCCTCCGCAGTATATGCGCCATGAATTCACCGATGAACTCGTGGGCCATGCATTTTCATGGTCTTACTCCGACCAGATGACTTCCTTGCATCTTTATACGACTCCTCACTCCATGTCCTGGACCATATTTACCGAAAACCAGACACTGGGCGCCCAGTGGGGTTCTCCCTGTATTTATGTCAAAGTCCGCGACGGAGTTTACATATTCGTTCAAAATGAAGAAGCCTGCAACGGCCACCAGATGTGCGTAATGATCAACACCAAAATATCGCACGACTGCGGCTTCGGTTTTTCAGGCGGGGCGGGAGGAGTGAATCTCAGTCTGACGGGAGCAATAGGCCGTCATATAGGACAGTATCACGTAAAGGAGTATTTCGGTCCGAAAACAAACAGGAAAGGAGCGTGATATGAATGCGCTGCAGCCTTCATCGAGGCAAGGCTGCAGCCGATGTGTCGGATGCCGCGCTTCCGGGGACGTCAATACGCCGAATTAGTGAGGCGAAATAATAATCCTCGCGTCCACGGCGATGCAGCCATCCGTGTACGGAAAGACGGGATTGAAATCCACTTCCTCGATCTGCGGCTGTTCTTCAAGCATCTGCCCCATCGAAACGAGGACGCCGGCGATGGAATCCACGTTCATCGGGCCCCTTCCCCGAATTCCTTTGATCAGCGCGGGTGGAAGAGTTTCCAATATCAGCTTTTTCGCGTCCTCCAGAGTAATCGGCGAGAGGCGGAAGCCCACCATCTTCAGCGCTTCCACATAAATCCCGCCCATCCCGAACATGACCACGGGCCCAAAGGATTTATCTCTGAGCGCCCCCAGCACAAGCTCGGTATTTGAAGGCATCATCTTCTGGACCATTACACGCATCTTGGACAGGTTGGGCGCGGCTTTCTTTATATTCGCCGCGAGCTGTTCGTAGGACGCCCTCAGGGCGCCGTCCGAGGTTATTCCAAGCATTACGCCTCCGGCATCCGTCTTGTGCAGAATTTCTTCGGATACCACTTTCAGTGCGACGGGATACCCGATTTCACCTGCTGAGGCAACGGCGCTTTCGACTGAGTCCATGACGCGGAAAGGAGGCACTTTGATGTTATATTCGCCGCACACCTCGTATGCTTCCGGTTCCAGAAGACTGATTCGTCCTCGCCTCGATGCGCCCGCAATGATTTCCGCGGACCGGTTCCTCGCATTGGATTGGCAGCCGGCGGCCGCGGCTTTTTCGGAATAGGATTTGCGGTAAGCGGCATAGGTCGCCATATTCCCCGCAACTCTGGCGAGCATGTCGGAGTATTCGAACGTCGGCAGACCCGCGTCCTCGAGACCTTGCCTCGCATCGTGCGCAAATTCTCCGAAAGTCACCGCGTTCAGAAATGTCTTTCCGTTCTGCTTCAGCCGGCAGGCTTCCGCAATTTCCCTTACGAGGAGTTTCTGATCCAGGAATGCGCTCGGAGCCAGGATCTGCAAAACCATATCTATGTTCTTATCCTGGAATAAAATCTGCAGGACCTGATTGTGAAGGTTTTCATAGTGCGCGGCCGTCAGATCGACGTACCCGTCGGGATGCCCTATATTCGCCATCGGCGCACAAATGCTCTTGAGCGATTGTACCGTCTCGGGTGAAAGCCTGGCCAGTTGCAGTTCATGCGTTGCGGAAACTTCGTCTATGCAAATGGTCCCAGGCCCTCCCATATGGGTGAGCACTGAAATACGGTTCCCTTCCGGCGCCGACTGCTTCGCAAAAGCTCTTACGGTGTCGTAAAACTCGAGGATTGTTCTGGCGCGAATGATGCCTGCCTGTTTGAAAGCGCCATCATAAATCGCATCGGATCCGGCAACAGATCCGGTATGCGATAGCGCGGCTTTCGAGCCGATATCGCTTTTCCCGGTTTTCATGACAACGATGGGTTTTGTGGCGCTGACGTCACGGGCGATCTCGAAAAATTCCCGCGGATTCGAGAAGCCCTCCATGTAAAGAGCGATCACGCGCGTGGAATCGTCATCTTTGAGGTGTCTCAGCAGTTCGCCCATAGTCACATCGGCCATGTTTCCGATCGAGGCGAATTTGCTCAGGCCGATAAGGCGCAGCCTCTCGGCCCAGAACACGAAGGAATTGGCGAAGGCGCCGCTCTGCGTGAGGATGCTCACGCCGCCTTTCGAGTATGTCGCAATGTCGAAATTGGTGTTGAACCCGCTGTAAGTGTCAAAAACTCCCACACAGTTGGGGCCGACAAGCCTGATCGAGGCGGACCGCAGCTTACGGACAAGCTCTTTTTCGCGCTGCTTTCCCTCAGGCGTGCCCAGTTCTCCGAATCCCGCGGACATGCACACGGCCGCGGTCACATCATTGTATCGACTCTTCCTTTGAACAAGTTCGTCGGCAACCTGCATCGTGAGATCCGCGGATACCAGCAGGACGCACGCATCCACCGGCTCAGGAATTTCGAGCATATTCCTGTAACAACGGAACCCGAGTATGGAATCCTCGCGCGGATTTACCGGGAAGATCATTCCCTTGTAGCCCATAGATACAAGGTTTTTGAGCGCGGTATTGCCCACCTTCTTGGGATCAGAGGACGCTCCCACAATGGCCACGCTTTTCGGTTTAAAGAAGGCGTCTAACGAAGAAAACTCGCTCATGTATCCCTCCCGTGTATGTCATTCCTTGCGCATTTTTCAACAGCGAACCGGATACGTTATCAACATGTTCGTTTTGGTGTCAAGAATCGCTTTTTATGCAAATGCCGTCCACGTCCACCTGCACGAGCACGTTGACGTCAACGTCTACGTGGGCGGGAAAAAGGGTTTTTCCCTGTAACCAACCTGCCCCAATCGGGGCATTTCGTGCTTGACTACGCTTCTTGGTCTCTCCTATGCTATCCAACGAAATCTGCTTTCTTTCTGCGTATTTACGGTATTGTCCGGCGCAAGTTTGAGATTTCGAGAGAGTAGACTTTAAAAAGGCGGGTAAGAAGACATTATTCGGTAATGCAGATAGCAAATGGCCTGTTTTTAAGCCCCAAAGGCTTGGTCTGTCTGGATCGCTTAAACGTCCTCAAGCTAAAATCTTAATACGAAGAGTCGCGAAAAACATATTCGAAAGGAGCTGGAAATGTTTAAAAATGTTTATGTTCCCTATAAAGGATACTGGAGCTCGCCTTTTTGCCGGTGGCAGGAATCGCTTCAGAATCAGCATGCCGTGAAGTTGGCGGCTGAAACGGCGAAGAAGTTCTTTCAATTGCGCGGCATTACGCCTGATATCTTCGACAGCATCGTCTTTGGCGCAACCATCCCCCAGAAGATGTGGTTTTACGATGCCCCCTGGTTTGCGACGCTGATTGGCAATCCGAATATCAGCGGACCTCGAATCGCCCAGGCGTGCGCCACCGCCACGGTTTCCATCAAAACTGCAGCAACGTTCATAGAGGCGGGGAGCGACGCCAACATACTGGTGGCTACCTGTGACCGGGCGTCGAATTGCCCGAACATCCTCTGGCCGAATCCCACAGGCCTCGGAGGGAAACCGGATTTCGAGAGCTGGATGATAGACGGCTTCAACTTTGAACCGACCGGCGATACCGGCCCCCTGGGCACGGCTAACAATGTTACAAAAGAACACGGCATCACCCGTGAAGAGTCCGACGCGCTTGTGCTCGATCGGTATAACAAGTATCTGATGTCCACCGCAAATGACCGCGAATTCCAGAAACGTTACATGATCCCCGTTGAAGTGTGGCTCTCCAAGAAGAAATCCATCATGGTGGAAGCGGACGAGGGAATTACTCCATGCACCGCCGAAGGGCTGGCAGCGCTGAGAACGATGGGTCCGGATTCCATCATTACCGCCGGAGCCCAAACCCACGCAGCCGATGGAAATGCCGGGATGATAGTGACCACAAAAGGAAAGGCGAATGAGCTATCCGCCGACAAAGGCGTAACCATCCAGATTCTTTCTTACGGCTTTGCTCGCGCCAAAAAGGCTCACATGCCCGACGCGCCGGTGCCGGCATCAAACCAGGCATTGGAAAGAGCCGGAATCAAGGTGTTCGACCTTAAGGCGGTCAAGACCCATAATCCTTTCTCCGTCAACGATATCATCATGAGAAAGCAGATGGGGATAGACGACAAGATATTCAACAATTATGGAAGCTCCCTGATTTGGGGACACCCGCAAGGCCCCACCGTTACGAGGCTGGCCATCGAGTTGATCGAAGAACTGGTCATTAAAGGCGGCGGTTACGGACTGGTGGCCGGTTGCGCGGCGGGCGATTCGGGAGCTGCCATGGTATTCAAAGTGAATTAATACGCAGACGTTATGTGAAGGAGACATTAAAATGACGGTAAAAAATCTGTATCCAATCTTTCAGAATCCCTACCTCATCAAGCCCGCCCGGCCCATACCCAAAGAGATGGCCGTGGTCGGGTCCGGCACCATCGGCCCCGATATTGCCTATGGCTTCCGCGTCGCTTTTCCCGACATGAAGCTGTTCCTCGTGGATGTGGTTGAAGAACCTCTCAAGAAAGCGAAAGCGCGGTTTGAAGGGTATGCCCAAAAGGGTTTGGAGAGAAAAACGATTAAGCCCGAGCAGGTGGACAAAATCCTGGGCAATATCGTATATACCACCGATTACAGCCAGTTGAAGAACTGCGAGCTGGTGATAGAAGCGGCAACCGAAAACCTGGACCTGAAAAAGAAGATACTTTCCCAGGTCGAGTCGATCGTCGCCAAGGATGCGATCATAACATCCAATACCAGCGGCATTTTGGCACACCAGATCTTCAGCCATTTGAACAACCCGGAAAGAACCACCAACACCCACTTTTTCGAGCCGGCGTGGCGCAGCATGGGCGTCGAAGTCATCAACTGGGAAAAAACCAGCCCGGACACCGTGAACTGGCTGCTGTGGTTCTTCGCCCAGGCCGGCAAAGCGCCGATCGCGGCACAGGACGCCTTCTCGTTTGTGCTCAACAGGCTGTTTGAAACCTGGGGAAGTGAGACCGCCTGGATGCTGCCAAAGGCTACCAGCAAGGAAATCGATTTCATCAGTGAAGAATTCCTGGGTGCCGGACCTTTCGGTATCATGACCAACCCGCTGACCTATTCCTCCATGATGCGCAGAACGTCTGAAGGAGCTTGCTACACTCCTTCCCGACTGCTCCTGTCTGTCGACAAATGGGCCGCGAACAAACCCCGCACCAAAGTTGACGTGGATTCCGAGCTTGCGGAGTGGATTCGCATGCGCTTCCTCGGATGCGTCTTCTCCCAGGCTTTCGACATCGCCGACAGAAATATCGGAACAAGCAGCGACCTGAATTTCGGAAGCATGATCGCCCTCGGCTATAAGAAGGGCATTTTCGACCTGATGGCCAGTCTCGGAGTAGAAAAGGTCAAGCATTACACTGCAAAGTTCGATGCCGAACGCCCCGGTTTCCCTAAACCAGCAAAGCCCATTCAAGAGTACCTCGATTTCCCGCGGGATATCCTGGTCGACAGGAAAGACGGAGTCGTCATTCTCACGCAGCGAAGGCCTCAGGCGGCCAACGCTCTGAGCGACAAGACCTGCAACGAGATCCTTGCCGAGCTCAAGAAGGGTGAAGCGGATGCTTCCGTTAAGGGCTTCGTGATCACCGGTTATGGCCCGAAGGCCTTTTGCGCGGGCGCCGACATCGGCGGATTCGTCGCGACGTTCGGCAACCATGAAAAGGGCCAGGCGCTCTCACGAGGAAACTCCAAAGTCCTCGAGTACATCGACAAGATGAACAAGCCTGTCGTCGCGGCTCTCAACGGGCTTGCGATGGGCGGCGGCACCGAGTTGGCCACCCGTTGCCACAGCATGGTAGCGATGGAAAAGGCCTTCATGCAGCTTCCGGAAATCACCCTTGGCATGATCCCCGGCATGGGCGGCGTCGTAATCCCGTATCGCAAATGGCCCAAGGCGGCGGCGAAGTTCCACGCCATGATCGGCAAGTCAGAGAGGCTGACTGTTCAAGAAGCGGCTGAAATAGGGATTGTGAAGAAGATCGTCAAGACGTTTCCCGAGTTGATCGACGCCGCGATCGCCGAGGTTAATGCGCTCAAGGGAAATATCCCCAGGATCCCAGACGGACCGGTGGATATTCCTGAGTTCGTCGTCCCCGAGGCGCCAGCGGCCGGGGATCTTCCTCTCAGCAAGGAAATCCTCGGAATCATCGGCGGCATCATCAACAAGGCTGCAAAGGCCAAGACACTGGCGGAAGCCCTGGAGATCGCTTATGTAGGCGCCGGCGATATCTCCTGTGCCCCTGACTGCAAGGAAGGGGTCACCGCTTTCCTGGAAAAGCGAAAACCCAACTTCGCGAAATAGCTGGATGCCAGTCGTTAGCCGGCAGCCGTTAGTGTTCAGGCACTGGCGGCTGCCGGTTTTTTATGGCACAGCCCTTTTGAACCGCAGAACCGCAGAACCGCAGAATATCGAAATAGATGGCAAATGCATGCCATTGCGGTTCAGTTTTTAATATAAAACAAGGAAAATCGAATGCTGAAGGAGCCCCGGATATTCGACCTGGAGGACAGACTGATAGGGTTCGGCGTTCATATAATCCGCCTGGCGGAGGCATTGCCGAAGACCAGGGTTGGAAACCACATCGCTGCGCAAATCATTCGCTGCGGCACATCCCCGGCGCCAAACTATGGAGAGGCTCAGAGCGGTGAATCTCGCTCTGACTTTGTCCATAAGATGCAAGTGTGCCTCAAGGAACTCCGTGAAACCAGAGTATGGTTGCTGATGATATCAAGGGCGAACCTTGTGAAATCCGCCTCGAAGCTCGATCCTTTGATTGATGAAGCCAATCAATTGATTTCCATATTTGTATCCAGTGTCAAGACTGCGAGACAGAAGAGAAACATCGCATGACGAAGCTGCATTGCCGGTTACTTCTGCGGTTCGACATTCGATATTCTGCATTCTGCGGTTCGCTTTAATTTTCAGCGAAGCTCCAACTATGAACACCGTATTCTTTCTGGTGGGCTTGTCCTCAGGCTTGGCGCACAGCATCTATTCTGCATTTTCCAAGGCGCTTCTTAAAAACAGAATCAAAGAACCGTTTCTGCTATTTCTCTATGTAAGCGTTATCCAGGCGCTTGTAACGCCCCTGCTTTAGATTTTCATCATGCCGCAATTTCCCCCGGCAGCGGCATGGGCGCCGCTATTGATATCATGCATGACCTGTGTGGCGGCGTATCTTTTCCTCTATAGTGCGCTCCACTGCGGGGACGTTTCCAGCGTCATGCCGATTATGGGGAGCAAGGTGGTCTTCAGCGGCCTTCTGGCGGTCCCCTTTCTTCACGAGAAGCACAACTGGCAGGTCTACACGGCCGCCGTTCTGGTGGCCATTGCGATCGCCATACTCAGCTATTCTCCGTCAAAGAGCGCAAGCGGCCGATTTCCTCTGAAGCCGGTGGCCCTTATGACCGCCTGCTGCGTCATATTCGGATTTACGGACATTTATATCAAACGCACCCTGGTGTACATGGACTCCTGCAATTTCATGATCTATTACAATCTTATTGCCGGCGTCCTTTCGCTTGGCGTCATTCCCTACATCAGGCAAAAAAGGGTGCCGCTTATTTTGATTGGCAAGGATTTGCGGCTCAGCATATGTTCTGCGTTTTCGCTTGTCGCGGCGACACTGCTCTTTACGGTTATGCTAAAAATGTCCGCCGGCGTGGTGATCCCCAATATCCTGCAATCGACTCGGGGTATTTTCATCGTGCTTATCAGTGCCGTTTTGTCTCATCGCGGAAGCACGATGCTGGAAACGCAAAACAGGAAGGTCTATGTGCTCCGCCTCGCCGCATCCATTCTGATCATCGTCTCCGTCTGGATCGCGTTAAGTCATTTCCCCGCGGGATCATAGCAGCAGAAGTCGGGAGCAGGACTTCGAGATTCATCATTCGCCATTCGACATTCTGCGGTTCAAATGGTCGCCGAGGTATTGACTGTGCACGGAATGATTGAGATCAGGAGCCTTTGATGGGTCGTCAATCGCAAAGCTTCCGGTTCCGTCGGAGAGTGTTTACCGGGAGCCGGAGCGGCGGAGGCCGGGGTAGGGGGTGCGGTTGCGGTAGATGACATAAATGCAGCCGGCGAACACGGCCGCAGCGACGAGATAAGCCCACCAGCCCAGTTTTCCAATCGGGAGGCGTTGCATGGACGCGAAATAGGAGAAGGCGTTATTGCCTATATGCAGGACCATGCAGGGGAAGATCGATCCCGTGAGAAGCGCCAGCGTGGTCAGGACGATTCCGAGAACTCCCGTCGGGATGATTCGGAAATAGGAAACATGAAAGAATCCAAAGATTATTCCCACGACGATGGCGAGAACCGCGGGACGGGCCCTTCGCCGCAATCCGTAGAGCAGAGTTCCGCGGAAAGCGAGTTCCTCGCAGATGCCGGGAAGGATCGCCAGGAATAGAATCATCTGCCAGGCGGAAAGCTCCTTGGGCATGATGCTCTCCGCAAATTGCTCGAGGATCTGGGTGGGAACGGGGATAAACACATCGGCAAGACGGAAGATTCCAACCACCATGACGTTGGCGGCGGGGATCAAAAGCAGCACTGCCGGCCAGATGGCGGCTTTCGGAAGGCGCAAGGACCATGCCTGTTTGATATCCAGCCTGTACACGCGCAGCATCAGCAGGCTGCCGCCGAGAAAGATCGCCAGCTCATTGAAGAGGATCTGTTTCCTGAAGGTAGCCAATTGTGGGACGTTCGCCGCCACGACGAACATAATCACGCCCAGAAGCGCATACCAGCGCAGAACGCGCTTCGGAAACAGATCCGCTCCTCCGGCGAGATCCGCCGCATCCGATTCGCT
>JAEAME010000361.1_pt1 | contig 49014 bp, 45 predicted proteins | sample 8958731 | NCBI WGS metagenome assembly JAEAME01 (sample SAMN16933194, study PRJNA681113) | bioreactor sludge metagenome | isolation source: anerobic bioreactor sludge (Control) | place: India:Bengaluru | collected 2018-10-24
GTTGAAATCTTGTAGACCTTGTCGGCATTTTCTCCATCAAAGTCGCAGACCTGTGTCCGCGGTTGGGTGCCGGCTATGGCGGAAAACGAACAGAAAAGCAACGTCATTCCTAAATAGAGAGCTTTCATTGTTCATCCGGTTTGCTCTTAAAGGGGCTTTGGCGGTATTCGATAACGATCAGGCCATGCGGATTTCTGGAAGATCGCTTGATGGGCTTAATTATCAGCACAGCCAGACAGTTGGATTCCTCGATAGCTTCGTCTGACGATGAAAATGCTTTCACATGAAAATAGGCCTGCACCTTTAGAAGCGGCTTTGTCTCCGTGATCAGAAAGCTGGTGAGTTCAGCCAGGCTTTGCGCATTTCTACCAATCAATTCCGCGCGATGAGGGAGATTCAGGGCTTCACGAACCTGTGTCAGCGACTCCGGAACAGTCCATCGGGCAATGGATTCCAGCTTTGTTTTGACGGTATAGCGGTTGTAGGTATAGGCCTCCGTCAGAAAATCCTCACAGAATTTGCGAACCTCAAAAGCAGACCTTTCTTCGCCGGTGGCATCCACTACACGGTAATCAACTGCCAGGGCATCGCCGGTTGCCTGGTTGATTACAATCGGCACAACATGTTCTGATCGCCCGTCGATGATCTTGATTATGACGGCAGCCCCAAGCATCAAACAAATCAGCAGCAGAACGAGCACAATCAGCTTAAGCCAAGTGTTGATATAGGCCAGATTGCCGCTTGAACGGATGAAGTCGTCGGTTGCAGTTGACACGCAATCTCCTTTACTTGCCCAATGCCGCTTTTGCCGTTGAGCTTATTTTGGAAGCGACCGTCTTGCCTGCGCCGGCAGCGGCGCTTGCAGCGGACCGGCCAGCGATCGCCGTAGATCGAATTAGTGAACCGCCGGGGAAAAGGCTGACGCCCACGCCTGCGACACCCAACGCCATCGATCCCAGTCCGGATCCGGAGGCGCCGCCGACCAGGGCATTGACAATCTTGTTTGTGGAAAAGACCACGCCCACCGCCATCAGAGGTCCGATTGTCTGGGCGGCCACCTGGGCGACTGATGGCAATCCGAAGAGATTCGTGGGGATAGCGGCTCCGGCAATGGCGGCCGCGACATTCAGCGCGGCGCCATATAATGGAATTAGCAGAAAATAGGACAGGACAGCCGCAAACCAGTGCAGCGCATGGCTGCGGAATTCCCGATCAAAGGCAAGGGCGAAAAAGACCGGGCCGAGAACCAGGTTCATTGCCAGGATCGTCAGGGATCCTGCGATGTTGATCAGGATGAGGGCATAGCAGAGGAAAAGAACAATCGTCCCGATGCCCACCAAAAAGCTGCCGAGCGTGAAGTTATAGATTGTGCCGAGAACTGTGCTGACAAGCCCCTGAGAATTGGCTGCAGCCTGCTGGCCGCCTCCCATAAGGATCATCGAATCAGACATCGTGTCGAAAAGTTGATTCAGGCTGGGGTAAAACATCGTGGCAAGCGCATTGACGGCAGCAAACAGGCTGTTGGAGGCTTGAGGCCACACCGTAAACATTGCCGCCACGAAGAGATACTTCACAAGAATTCTGGGCAGTTCTGTCTGATGACCCGAGGCAATCTGAATCCCTTCCTGTAGAAAGCCCTTGAAGAGAATAAATGCCCAAAGAATTGCGCCCAGGGCAGTGTAAACCACAACAAAATCCTGGCCTCCGCCCACATTTCCGCGCAAGGATTGCCAGAGTATATTTAGAAAATCCGATAGATTCATTTTGTTATATACCAGCCCGGATGGCTTTGTTCCCCGGGATTACTGTGTCTTGGTGATGGATTTGATGTAGTCCAGATTCTTGGTGTCGTCCTGTTGAGCTTCAATTTCCAGCTGCTTCATCCGCATGATCAGATTCCGTTGCTCTTTCTGATCCGTGAGCAGCCGCTGTTCGATAACCTTGGTTTCCGCCTGAATGGACGCCATTTCGATAAGAATGGCATTGGTCAAGGCGATCTGCTGACTGAGGGCAATCTCATTGCCCATTTGATCGGAGCCCAAGGCAAGAGCGGCATTGCGGCTTCTAAATCGATCCAAATCCTCGCTGTGTGCTTTGTCCTGTTCCTGGAGCTGGATCAAGTGTGCCTCTTCCTGTTTCAGTCGAGTCACCTGCTCTTCGGAGAGACTGATAAGCTGCTCCGCATATGCCTGGTAATCGGGATTGATCGAATAGAGAGGACTTGTTCTTAGTCCGAGAACCTGTGCCTGCCAGGCCGCCTCATCAAACGTCTTCCATAGGGTAATGAAATGGTCTTTAAGACGATCCCAGCGCGTGGGGATGAAATCACTCCAGTCGGCATGGGACAGGCGGCGGTACACAAGGTGGAAGCTTTTAAAGTAGCTATCGAACTGTGACTTGTATTTATCAAATTCCTTCCGGTAGTTGTCTAATTGCTGAATGTACTGCACCGCCTGCGCAATCATTTGAATTCGCTGAATCTTGGCCACAACATCGGTGAAGATAAAAGCCTTTGCTTCACTGGCCATGAACAGAAGAAACAGGACAGAAACAAACACGCCCTTTCTCATAATCTCCTCGATTCTTGTGACACTATTTGGTCCTTAAAGAGAGGTTCCAGGATCGCCAGCCGCTCTTCTGTATTCCGGCATTGGCTGGTAAGTTGCACAAGCTCCTCAATCGCCTGGCGTACGTTGCCTCCATGGCGCTGCTTCATCTGCTTCTTCATGATTCGTTCCCGGGCGTCTGTGGTCGCAAGCCAGTAGGTGTATTGGTCTGCAACGGACCGCAACATCCGGCGTAAACCGCCATCGGACCAGTAGAGGACCTCATACCGGGAGGCATCGAGCTTCTTGTATTGCTGGATGTGGTAGTCGGTCAGCTGTAACTTGCGGAATGAAGCTTCCACGTCCTTTTGGCCGGGGAAAAAGAACGCCTGCTTGAGATTGGTAATGATGGCCTTTGACCAGGGTTGATCCGGGCTGTCCAGATCGGACAGAGCCTGGGTTATCAAGTCCAGCATGATATTCCAGTGCCGGCCGGTTCGGGCAAGCAGCGAGATCCAGTATGAAAACACCGGATCTGTGATATATCGATGCGCTTCATCCAGCACAAAGCGTTTCTGGACCGCGCGCAGATCCTCGTTTGCAATGTCGCGATAGACCTTGGAGAAAATGACGTAGACAATGGCCGTCATCAATTCCGGCTCTCCGTCCAAATCGCGCAAATCAAAATAGCAATACCGCGCACTCTGCAGCGTGTCTTTGCCGGTGTTGAAAAGCCCTCCCCTGCGCCCCGTCGTCCAAAGCGCGAAGGCGCTGGCCAGGTCAGGGTGCTGGATCTCCATTTCAAGAATGCTTGCAAGCAGTGTCATGGGAGGAATCGGAACTCGCTCCGATTGATTGCGAAGCAGAATGCGGTAGGCATTGAAAAACTCGGCCAGTCCTTTGCGCATTGCCATCTCGTTGGCGGGATTGGTGAGTTTCGGGCCGGCCATTAGCTTCAGCAGGCCCATGCAAAATTCAAACTGTTCCTCCGGAACGGGAGCGGCCGGGTCTGCAAGAAGAAATGGATTAAACTGGAAATTGCTCTCATGCCGGGAGACACGCATGATGGCCGTTTCGGATGGCATCTCTTCACGCAGAAGTTCAAAAAGATCCAGATAGGAAGCGGACAGATCTACTACCCAGATCATCGGATTAACAACCAGGTGCGAAAGTAGATCCTTGATAACAAAGAAGCTCTTCCCCCCAACTGTGGGGCCGCAGATTGCGCGGTGATGGGCCCTTTCCCTGCTTGTGAATGGATTGTATGCAAAAACGCCATGCAGCCGGTCTTGAAGATAATCGACGGGATCATTGTCGCCCTGGTACAACACATAAGCGCTGAGCAGATCCCCGGCGTTCGCGGTCCCGAGGAGCGACTTGCGCAGGTAAAACCTGTCATGACCAGGCAGGATCGAGAAAAAGCCCGATTTGAGATTGCGCTTTTCCGTAATGCCGAAGGATCCGATCTCCTTGAGCAGAGAGATGACTTCCGCGCATCGGGTTCGCAGAGTCTCCTTGTCACCCGCCCGCACCACTACGGAGAAGTGCCACCAGACTGGCAGTTCTTTTTCGTTATCTATCCGGCTCCGGAAATCTTTCACCTCTTCCACATACCTGAGATTCTTGGGATCCATCGTGGAGAGAGCCATTGCAATGGGAGTGTTGAAATCCTGCTGCTTGAACAGGCGCTGTTTTGAGGCAAATCCGATCGACTGGCGCAAAATCAGGGGAAAATCGAGTTCGTAGAAGCGCCGCAGATGCATCGCAAGGGAGGTTGGCGGGGGATACTTCATTCCGATCAATGAGACATAGTCCCGGCCATTGATAACGAGGTACTCCTCGCTGGTTCGGAAAACATACTGGCTCTGCGCCAGTTGTGCATTCAGCGAGAGGTCGGAGCGATAGGCCGGCGGCTCAGAAAAGTTAATCAGCTCGTAAAGAGCCTCAAAGGATCCGGCTCGATCCAATGCCCGGAGACCGAAGCGGGCAAGGCTGCTGGCAAGAGCCAAATAGCCCTGCTCCAATTGTTTCACACATTCCCGGATCTGAGTCCGATAGAACCGCAGAAGCTTATTTTCCTGGACCAGCAGGCTCCAATTGGGATCCTTTTTCCTTGCGGGGTAATAGCGCAATCCGCAGAGAATTTGATTGCCGAAGCTTCTGGATATCAGATCATCCCAGAAAGCCTGCTTTTTGGATTGAACGAATTGAATCAAGGGCGGGGCCCCTGGATTTTTCCTCAGCGGTTGCGGGTGAGGAGTGTCGCGTATCAAAAGATTGGAAAGCATGAAGCCTTCGCCCTCATTTGGCAACTGCTCGAACGCGACCCGGGCATAGTGGCTGAACTGCTCTTTCTGATCTTCGGAGAGACCCTCGTAATCCAGACCCGAGAGCTGAAATAGGATCAGGAGCGAACCATCCTTCAACAGAATGATCGGCAGTTCATGGTTCAGAAAGTCAATGTATAGCAGGACGTTTTCCAGCTTCTGCTCGTACCGGTTAACGTCTCGCAGCAGATTGCGAAACCGCATCAACAGCCTCCCGTTCAAGAAAGCGGAGTTGCTGAAGAGAAAGCGACTGTGAGTTCATCACACCCTTCAGAAAAGGCGCCGAATCCTGTTCCAGGTGATCCGTGTTATCGATCCAGAAGCAGATCGCATAAATCAGCGAAGTGACCGCAATCCCCAGCCCGATTACAATCACCTTCACAACAGCGGTAGCACCCGAAGTCAAAGAGAATCCCAGAGTTGTGGCCAAAAGACCGCTCCCGAGAGTAGCGAAGAGCTTGAGATAGGTGACGCCCCACACCGTGGGAACATGCTGGATGTTTCGAAAGATAGACCGCTCCGTCATGGCTGTATTCCATAGCGCTATGCCGGCGCCCGGCAATGCCGAGCGCCGCTATGCCATAGCACTTTGATTACGCGATAAATGTATTAGCCAGAAAGCCGAGCACGATTCCGACGATGGCGAAAATAAGAGAAGTCATCGAATCGTTATCGCCCTGGCTTAGTTTGTAGGCTGTGCGGCCCAACCCTATGAGTCCGACCATGCCGGCTACCAGGGTTCCGGCGGCAATTGCGATAGTACGGATGTCATTAACGGCTCCCTGAAATGTGGGAGCCACCGTTTGCTGGGCGTGAAGCAAGAGAGGCTGGGACAACACCAAGCCGGTTGCCAGCGCAAAGGAGGCTTTTCGGAATCGCCTCATCGGTCACTCTCCTTTTTTTTCTTATAGAACCATGCGGTAATGCCGATTGCTGTCAGCGTCAGAACCGCATAGAACCCGTACATAAATTGTTGAAATATCTCCATTTACTATCTCCTTCGGGATTTTCCACCTTCAGATATCCATGGACTAGCCGTGGCTCTCCATATTCATGACTACTCCCGTGTTGAGGATAATGGGCCTGACGCCGAATTTTCCTTCGCCGTCATCTGGACCCGGAATAAAGGGATTCATCCGAAAACTGGGCTTCATTTTTTTGAAATTTTTTTTAGCTCAAATTTTCATGCCCTCATTAAGTAAAGAGTCAAGAAGTGCTCGAAAACTTACCCAACAAAATTTGCCTTTGGAGGTTTTCAGTGCAAATTCAATCGAAAAGACTCAGAAATGAAGAAGAAATCGGTCTATTTTCAGACGCACGCTCAGAGGGAATCGATAGCGTTATCAATGAACTCCATCCGTTGGTCGTTAATCACGGCATCCAGAAAGAGGTATTGGCCAGGACATTTGCAGAATCCCTACTTGAAGTGGATAAAATGAGTTTAGGTATATGCGACGAGGAGAATCGATTACAGATTATTGGACTTTCTCTATGGAAGCTTTTTGCTCGCGGCGCGGCATTCTGGGTTAGCCCCAAAACCGAAGCATCGAACATAGTGCCGCTTGATATCTTGGTTGCCGCGTACGCGGTGTGGAAAAGCGCAACCACTATTGCAGCCAAGAATGGCATCGACGCACTATCTGCGGCCGATGTTTTGGTCCAGGTGACACACGATACTACAAATTTGGCGTTCCGAAGCAGAAATGATCCCGCCAATGGAGAGATCCATGATGCCTACCACTACATCTTTACAGCATACACTTATTCCATTCGGCGGATGGCTGCGAGGAAACGCCGTATAGAAATGTGGTCAGTGGATATCGGGTATTTGGACGCAAAGCAAGAGCTGTCTGATCAAGGTGTCTTTTGGGAGGTTTTCGATAGAACAATATTATGCAATGAACTGCTTAATGCCATGCAAGCTAAGGGGAAAATGGTCGCGATTGCCCGATATGTGCATGGATATGAATGGCCGGAGGTCGCAGAATATCTTGGCACATCAATCAATGCCGCACAAAAAGCGTTAAGCGCCGGGATTAGTAAAGTATTTGATCTCTACAGGCAGGACATATCGATTATTGCCGCTGACAAGGTGAGTGATATCAATACCCACCTGTTAAAAAGGAAATACGCTAGATTGAGGCGATTCATGCTCAACGCCCGGCAAACCGACCGCCACGTTGATGAGCTATTGAGGAATACGAATAGCAGGTTTTTCAATTGATAAGCAAAGGAGTTCTATAGATTGGCACCGGGGCGCGCATGGACTGTCTCATCGCACAATACATTCGCGCTCCTTTGATTTGGGTTTATGTATATTTGTTGATTTGCGCATACAATCGTATGCGCAATAAACGGGCTATAGGGCATACCCGGATTGTCGTATTGGCGCGTTTGCGCATGTTGCATCTATGGGGGATTACTTCCTACAAGCGCGTTTCTCGTTCTTTACTCCCGATCCACTTGTCCGGATACGCGACAATTCGTCCAAGTGACTGATTGATAGCGCTGCGAATCTGGTTTTCCAGGCGCGCCAATGGTGATTGATCCGGCGTTCAAGACCACTCTGGCCTGACAGTCGTCCGATTAGACTACTGGCCCACTGGAAGCGCAAGGTCTCCAGAGAATTGCGATAGGATATTTCCACCAGGCGTAAAGAATAATTCACGAGTGAAATAGGGCAACGTCCCCCAATTTTGTGTTTGACAAAGCCTTTTATCTGTATATAATGCTTATATACAGTATGACGAAGAGGCGAACATGCTCTTAAACTTGACCGATCTCTCGAATGAACCGCTGCAGAGGCAAATTGTCCGGCAGATCCGCGCAAAAATACTCGCGGGAGAACTGGCGGGCGGTTCCGATTTGCCATCGATTCGAAAGCTGGCAAGCGATCAGCATGTGAGTGTTATTACCGTGCAGCGCGCCTACGAGGCTTTGGAACATGCAGGCCTCATCCATTCCAGGCGTGGGAAGGGATTTTTTGTGAGCGAATTGTCCAAGGACGGCAGAAAGGGAATGGCGAAGGAGAGGCTTCGGGAAAATCTGGAGCCGCGGATCAAGGCCGCGCTGGCAGAAGGCTTGAGTGAAGAAGAGATAAACGCGATTATCCGCAGGATTTTTAGAGAGCTTTAGCGGACGAGCCTGAAAGGCGAAAACAATGGAGAAAGCTTTTCAATATAAGGATGTCGTAAAAACATTCCCGGATTTCAAACTCGGCCCGATTGACCTGGAACTGGAGCAGGGCACAGTCCTCGGCCTTGTCGGTCCCAACGGAGCGGGAAAGACTACCATGATGCAATGCCTGACGGGTCTTCTCCGCGCTGATTCGGGCGAAATGAGAGTATTCGGGCGGCCCAACGATCTCAACAAGCCGGAATGGAAGCTGGATATCGGATATGTGGGCGATGTTCAGGTTTTCTGGGAGCGGTGGACGGCAGTCAGGAACCTGCGATTCATGTCTCAGTTTTATCCCGATTGGTCCGACCGGAAAGTGGCCGAACTTGCCGAACGTTTCCAGCTTCCCCTGAACAAGCGGGCGAAGGATCTGTCGACCGGCAACCGGGTGAAACTGTCGCTGATCATGGCTCTCGCCCACTCGCCAAGACTGCTTCTCCTGGATGAGCCGACTGCCGGAATGGACCCGGTTGTGCGCGCCGAGGTGCTGGATGTAATGTTTGAAATCCTGGAGACCGGGGAGCGCGCAATTCTCTATGCGACTCACATTCTCCCCGATATCAGCCGGCTGGTCGACGAGTTGGCCTTCATCGACAACGGGCAAATCTGGCTCCGCACGCCCAAAGAGGAATTGAGTGATCGCTGGAGGAAAGTGACGTTTCGCCTCGCTAACAATAATGTTGCAGTTGATGCAGCAATAAGCCATCGCAGAGAAGGAGCGGATCATCAGGTCATTTCATACAATTTTCCGGCCACATTGAAACAACTCAAAGAGCTTGGTGCGGAAAATGTCCAGGAAATTCACATAGGCATCGAGGAAATCGCCGTTCAGATACTCAAAGGGGGAAGGAATGTGGAAATTAGTCAAGGCTGATTACGAATATTCCCGAATTCATACACTGATCTGGATGTCTTTTATTCTGATTCTTTTCACCGCAAATGCAATCCGTGGAGGATTGGAAGAAGATATGGTGCTCATCCTGTTTTGGGCGGGAATTATCATCAAGTACGTAATGGCGCCGAGGGACTTGTCAATAATCTTAAGAACCCGATTTCAGGCCGGATTGCCTTTGCCGGTGAGGACGCTGGGAATATATCGCCACATCAGAACGGTTATCGTCTGGTCTGTCATGATGATTTTGTTGTTATTGAGTTCTCTGATCAGCATGCAGGGACACATTGGCCCGCATTATATCGGGTGGCTGCTTGCCAAGCTCGCGGGCATCTGGATTTGGACAGGCTTCGCATGCCTGGGGGTGGACCTCTTATTTTGCACAATCTGCATGAGAGGCAAAGGTTTTAAATCAGCTCTGATGAAGCATGTGATCAGCCGGCTTTTACTCCTGGCCGGCGTTTATGCCGGCGGTGGCGTTTATTTCTTCACACACCTCAGCACTGCCGGCTATCAAAGAGGGTTCTCGGCAGGTTTCTCCAGCATTGCCGGCTATCATGGCTGGTTCCCGGCAGGTTTCTCTGCAATGCTGGTAACCTTTCCCGGTGCATTGAGCGCATTGATCCTCGGACTTGTGCTCATGGCCTTGGATGGATATGTCTTTGAGAGGCGCATATCCTATCTCGCGTAGACCATCTGGCCTGCCTGGATCGTCAAACCGCTACGGATTGACGGCATAGACACGTTCTTTGATGCGGCAATCGGTCCGGGATAAAGCAATAAAACCTTCTGGTTTGATTATTCGACAAAGTGCATAAGACGGACAAACCCTGTTTTTGAATCTTGGTTATCCATCGGAAGCCTGCTTCAGAATATTGCATATGAGCGTCGCTTCAACTGATTGAGCAGGTATAAAACGCGTTATAGCAAGCCCATTAAACCGACACAAAAAGGGCTGCGTGGCTTATGGATAGCATTATCCTTTTCTCCCCGTGACTAATATTTCACTTTTACTTGGACGTAATACGCGCTAACCGGAAACTAGGGATCTGCTCAATCATCAAGACGCCCCGCCTTTGTTGTTTCCTACAAGCGCGTTTAACCGGCCAATACTACAATCCAGCTACGCCCCCTAGCCCTTTTATTGCGCAAACGATCGTTTCTGCAACAAAAAGGCTATGACAATATTGATGCGGTCGGCATAGTTGCAAAAAGGTATTGCTTAATTAAAAGCAATGGCGATAGATTTGCGCAATGCTCATTGGTTACGCTCGCGTTTCGACAAACGACCAAGAAACAAACGCACAGGTTGCTGCACTGAAAAGCGCTGGCTGCGAACGCATTTATAGAGAGAAGGCCTCCGGAGGTCGATGGGACCGTCCGGAACTCCATCGGCTTCTCGATCAGCTCCGAAAAGGAGACGTACTTGTAGTATGGAAGCTCGATCGATTGTCTCGCTCGCTCCGTGATGTGCTGATAATCATGGAGCGGCTGGGAGAAGCAAAAGCGGGTTTCCGCAGTTTGACGGAGGCAATCGATACCACAACGCCGGCAGGACGGATGATGATGCAGATGGTCGGAGCATTCGCGGAATTTGAAAGGGCGATGTTGCGGGAACGAACAAAAGCTGGATTGGATGCTGCCCGTCTAGAAGGACGCGTTGGTGGTCGGCGACCAAAGCTAACACCCCAACAGCAGACTGAAATTATTAGAATGGTTTCAAAAGGAGATAAAACGGCTGCTGATGCGGCACGCCTTTTTAAAGTCCACCCTGCAACGGTAGCGCGGCTTCTGGCTAGGATTCCTGCAAAGTAAACTCAACGTGCCGGATCGGGAAAAAAGCATCTGCGATTCAGGTGAACAGGATCAATGACGGTGGATTGAAACCAAGACGTCCAATTCATCACATGTCATCAGCTGAATTCAATGACTGCTGCCAAAGCTTGCTAAATCTTGGAGTCGCCTGAAGAAGCAAATAAGATCCGGAGCAGGCTATGAGGTCTGCGGCAGTACAGCGTTTCCCTGTCATGCCTGCCCGACTTCTAATGTCTGGACTGACATTTAGCAGGATGTATCTGTTGCGCCTTTTCACTCTTGGGGCACCATACTATAAGCCCCCGGCGAAGAAAGAAATGGCTGCGACACCCTCCGGTTCGCCAAACAGACGGGGTTAAGGATGCTGTGCCACTATGGTGCACCGACAATGACCAACTCGGCGAACCTTCAAGAAGGCTCATGTGAAGAACTTCCGAACAACCACAAGGGCAGAGCATAACCACAGACCAAGGATCGCCATCCTCCGCGAGCAAATATACAGTGTCCGCTCTAAGCTCACGCGGCAATTCAGATACCAGAGATATCTCCCGTGGAGCATTTGCCCCAAAAAATCGCAGCAACCTTCTCCATAGACGATAAGCCCAAAGCATACTCATTCACTCAAGTCAGGTCGGTCCAGCAGGGGTAAAACATCTCCGCGCCCGATGTGCCGGGATAATAGGCGGCATGGGTCCCCTTCTGGCTCGTAGAAAAGCTCTCCATGTTTTAGGCTCATCCGCCAGGCCGCAAAGTGACAATTAGCATCAAATCGAAAAGGGTGTACTCGCGCCAATAATTCATTGACCGCCATGCTTGCAACTTGCATGTTTACACTAACCACAGCAGGCCGGCCCTCCTGAACGCCCTTGATATATTTTGATTGAAGCTGCTCTGAATATGCCTGCGGATTAGTCCGCCGCATCTCAGCAACTCGGACTTCTTCCAGGGTATAGACTCCACGGCTAAGAAGGCTTGAACCGCCGGGTTTAACATAGTGGACGGTCCCGCAAACCTCAGTCACCCCGCCTTTCCCGTCGGCATCGAGCCGCACACCAAGATCGAAATACGGAAGTAGATAAAACGTGCCAAGTCGGTTGAGAAGATGCCGCCCATCCACACTATCCATGCACCCTAAACAGATATCACATTCAGCTACGGCCCGAATAGCTGTGGGGCACCCCAAGTTGTCAGCAATAGTAACCACATCCGTTCCGAGTCCAAGAGATTCCACATACCTTCTCATCACGTCGACCTTTAGCATACCGCCTCGGGCATCCTGCATGGTCGCTCCAATGATGCGATTTAGGTTTTTCTCTTCCACGTGGTCCGGATCAACAAGCACCAGGCCGCCGATTCCAAGATGCGCCAGTTGCGTAATCACCACGCTTCCAGTGCCCGAACAACCTACGACTGCGATTCTAAACTTTCGCAGCTTCGATACTGTGCCAGCACCAAACAGTTGTGCGTGCCGAATGGCATGCTCAGGAGTGCACTTCCTATTTTGGTCCTGTTGCCAGATCGAGATGTCATCGCCGATGACAGCCACGCTTTCCAGACTCACCATCCGCCCCTCAGGGCCAATGGTTCGACCAAATAATTGGCCGTCAGGCAAGACAATGACACTACCGTTTTGGGCATTTGGGCCAGTCCATTCGCCGATAAAGGGCAGCAGAGAGTGATCCGCTACATCATCCTGTTCAGAGAATCGCCCTAACCCGCCTGGATGGCCGTGAAACTTAACAACCCACAGCTTTCTCTTTGCCGCCTCTTCGAGCAGCGGGAGTATGTATTCGGTTGGCCATGTTATATGCTGAGGCCCACGATCACAAATTTCGTAAGGTATGGCTTCCAGCCGTTGTACAATCAAGGCATTCCGCTGTGAACCAATGGAGTGTCCACATAATCCGATCACCACGGCTTCAAGCCCATCGCCTGGAAAGAGATGCGCCATCAGCCCGCGATGCTGAACCTCCGTTATTCGAAGTGCTACGTCCGCATTCATCGTAAGAGTTCTCTTTCCAGCCAATGCTCTACAAGCAAATAATGAGTTGAGATGTCATCCTCCCCCTGTCGCCATGGATGTTGGACTGTTCTGTGTCGTGACCATCGCTGCCATGATTGGCCGCATATTTGTTCTATGGAAAGCGCACCAATCGCTCGTCCATCTGCGCGGCTTAGGTGGGGCAGGAAATAAACCATATCTATTTGGGTGTCGGGATATCCCACGTCAATACGATAGGCTTCGGAAACGGTGCCTATGTTATAGCCGTTTGGCACCTGTCTCTCGTGAATGACAAGCCATCTAGACCCATTATCAAGAGTGGTTTCCCAGGGACGCCCGGTGGCATCAAGGAATCCCTCGTCTGATTCGGGAAGTCGAAAGTCACGCCGCATCACTATCCTTCAGTCTGACCGAGTGGCTGGGTAATAAACTTCTCAATACCAGGCTTTGTGAACTCTACATATTCATCTAGGCCGATGCGGCGCGGTTTTTGCCCCCGCACTTTCTCCACGATCATAAATTCTTCTGGAGGTATCTTGCCCGCCACATTGAGCAACTCGCGACCCGTCATTCCGGGAACTTCAACCGTGTATTTCTGCCCATCAATCCGAATCCGATAGTGCTTTGCCCGCGGAGGTCTTCGACCCTGCATTGCCAACTCTTCGAGATCTACCAGGTCCTCAATCAGCTCTTCTATATCGCCTTCAACTTTTTCTATTTCTCGCTCAATCCTCTCTTCCATCATCGCAGGGTCACAATGCCGCTCGCTGCCTACAACGCCAACGCGAGCAACGGGAATATTCTCACTTCTGTTCTCGCTTTTATTTTCTGGTTCCATTTTATACACTCCTAACGGGCATTGGTTTTACGATATATATGCCCTAACCCTTAAATGCTCGGATTGCGGCAAAGCTGGACACGCTCGACGAAATATTTTTGAGTGTCCAGAAAGGCAACGATTCAAGCATTCAGTAGTGTGGAGGCGCTGGCGAGGAATCGGGGGGTCAATGAAAGCGAAATCGTCCACCAAGGCTGCCGCGCAACCAGTGACACAACCAGCGACGGCAGAAGAAATTTCGCGGGCCATAGAACTAATTGGCGAAGCCGATTTTGTACGACTTAACGACTACGCCCAAAACAGAATTATCCGCATTGGTCCCAGAGCAGCTAACGGCAGGACCTCAGACGATCTCCTTCAAGAAGCTGTTACACGACTACTGAACGGCAGGCGTCATTGGTACTCAGACAGAGTAAGCTTGGTTCAATGCTTATTTGGAACTCTGAGGAGCATCGCCAGCGAATGGGCATCATACAGGGAAAGAAACTCCGATTCTCCAGAATTTGCAGATCTTGAATCTCAACAAAATAACAACCAGACAGAAACAGGGACGTCACCATTAAGGAGCTTTCGGTCTGAAGTGCCGAATGCTGAAGAGATGACTATTGAGCTTGATATTGAAGCCGAGCGCAAAGCCCTTGCACATCAGATCGAGTCATCCTGTGAGGGTGACGAAGCTGCCGGCATGGTGATGCTTGGATGGCAATCGGGCATGAATGGACCGGCTATCCAGAAGGAAATGGGTTGGACCGAAACCGAATATAGGACAACCGTTCGGCGCATCCAGAGGAGAGCGCAGAAAATATCGGGAAAGCATTATGGCAGATAAGCCAAATAATAAAGCTGAGCAGCTGGACTCCATTCTCGATGGATTGGCTGAATACATCGAGGACGCACCATCTGAGGAAATATTGGAAGACGCCCATCAGGAGGGACGTGACACCAAGAGGATCGCGATCCGCACAAAAGGAATTTTGCAACTTGCCGTGAAGACTTATCGGCAGCGCGAATTAACAAAGGCGAAGGAGGGTTACGAATTAAAAGTTGCAGAGATAAAACAGCGAGTAATTGCGCTACCTTCTACGCCCGAAAAGAGACGGAGCTGGCTTGAAGCTGTATTCTCACAACAGCCGCAGCTGCAGGCGGCATTTACAATGCAGAATCGCGATTTCTCGCAATTAACTGATGAGGATGTGGCGTCTCACCTCAGGAAGCTGGAAATGTTGGGCGTTCTTAAAGACATTAACCTACCAGAAGACGATGATTGATCCAGCCGTAACGCCGGAGCAGATAATTGATACGCTTGGCATCACTGAGCCCGAGGATATAGACATTGATGCCATCGCATATTACTGCGGCGCCACAATTTTGTATGAACGTTTAACTGGATGTGAAGCAAATATTGCCGGTTACGGCGGCAAAGCTATCATTACAATCAATAGTGAAACTCGAAATCCGGGAAGAAAGCGCTTTTCAGCTGGCCACGAACTGGGCCACTGGATGAAGGATCGAGGACAGAGCGCATTCGGCTGCACGGCGAAACAGATTAATGCAGCGTGGACCGAAAACAATCCGGAAACGAGAGCAAACCGATTTGCAAGCTACCTTCTACTCCCCCCAAAGATATTTGACCCACTAGCCAAGGGCAAGTCCATCCAAATCGCCACCGTTCACGAGCTGTCTGATATTTTTCGTATGAGTATGACAGCAACTGCACTTAGGCTTGTTTCCTTAGATTCCTATCCATCCATGATCATTGCGTTTGAAGATGGCAAGCGCAGGTGGTTTAAACAAACACGATCTGTTCCACAGTCCCTTTGGCCGTCCGCCCAAGTTGAGCGCGGCACTGAAACATATAAGGTCCTCGCTGATCCGCTTCTAAACGAAAGCGAGGGCGACGTACGAGCAGACAGATGGTTCGATCGTCAAGACTCAAACCGATACTATGTTCGCGAGAGTTCTTTTCGCACTGGAGAAGGCTCAGCAATTACCCTTCTTTGGTGGCAGGACGAACAGCAAATTATTGACATTGAGGAAGAGGAAGAACGAAGGGCCGCACGGAGATCTGACTGGCAAGAAGATTAGGGGGGATTGTCAATTGCCGCCCTCTATTCATGCCCAGTTGGAGTTTTAGCAGTACCTCTGTGAATTCTGTCGCCAAATCGAAATCACATTGCTCCTATCAATATCAGCCAATAGCGACAACGTTGGCTTCTCCGATGTTTGCATAGCGTGAAGGCACACAGGTCAGGATAACAACCTGGCATTCTTTGGCGGCTTTCGCCAAAACAGCACCCATAAGGTGCAATCGATCCGCGTCTGTGTAACCTAATGCATCATCCAAAATCAGAGGTGCGCCGCCATCCTTGGAAACAATCATCGAACATGCTGCCCGGAAGATCAGAGATAGCTGCTCTCTTGTGCCGCCGCTTAAAGAGTCAAACGGAACTGTGACTCCATTCAATGTCCTGCTGGAGATTTGCAGCTCATCACTGATGTCGACTTCGAAAGAATCATCGAATACCAGACGGCCTAATTGCTCGATTCTTTCTTTGAGCGGAGCAATATATTCTCGCCTGGCCTTATCCCGCTCCTCTCGCATGGTATCGAAAAGGCACTTGGCAGCGGCAGCTCTCCGGAATAGTGATGAATTTTCTGTCTTAAGCCTCTCCAGATTTGTCTCTGTTGCGTGCAGTCTCTCAGAAAAGCCTTCCTCTCCGTGGATCTTTAAGCTAGTTTGCACTTCCGTTAATTCTGTTTGGGCTGCACTGAATCGTTTCTGTGAGGTTTTTAGGGAGCCCCTAGCTGTTTCAGCCAGTGTTTTCACCCGCTCGGGATTCATGGCTTTGAGAGATGATTGAGTTTCCTCAACCCGACTTCTTTCTGCAATCGTGTTTTGAACAGCATTTGCCAATTCTTTGTCCAAAGCTTCGTCGGAGAAATTCCTTCGTGCATTCTCAAGGTTCTCGCGTGTCTGATTGAGATCCTTAGCCAGCATTTCAAGTTGGACGAACACTTCCTGATTCTTGGAGTTTAATCCATCATGCAGATTTCGCGCCGACTCCATAGAACTACGAGCTGATTCGTATTGGCCGGTCAGCTCTTTCTGCAGTGCTTCCGAATTTATGCGCTCCTTTTTTGCTGAATCCAGATCTCCACAGATCGGAGGTTCCGCCGAACGTGTCCCAAGATAGCCGGAAACCATCAGTTCCAAACTGCGAATTCTTCTGCTCAAATCATCATAGGTCAAATCTCGCAAATTCTCTTTTTCCACTTGAGATTTGGATTCCAGGAGTCGTGCAGCTTCTTGTCGGACTTCAAATGCTTTCCTTCCTTCATCAGTATTTGCAACCCCAGCTTTTGTGCATATCTTTTCAAGATTGCGGTGCGCTTCATCAGCCTTTTTGGCCAATCCTTCGGAACTGGTCCCAGCCGATATTTCAATTTCCACTTCGTTGGGTATGGTCAATCGCGATTTATCCGAAATAGAAATGTCTCGAACCTCTCCTTTGTTGAGAAGGAGCTCAGCATCGTCAAGGAAAAGCTTTAAATTAGAGAGCCCGCGTAATTTCATGCTTGGAGCCCCGATACTCAATTGCGCATTAGCAGAAAACACCTCACGCTCTGCATCCTGGATGGACTTGAGAATTTGAGCATCCACTTTATTTTGAGAGAGCATATTTTCTGCTTGTTCTGCATTCTTCCGGGCGTTATCGATACGCCCTTTTCGTTCCTGCAATTGCTCAAGGAATAATTTATTGTTATAGAAGTCAAAGTCGGATCGACGAAGAGTGACGAGAAGATCGATGTCCTTTTTCTTTTTTTCAATTTCACTGCAATTCTCTTGAGCCTTTCTAAAAGCCTCATCTGCCTGTTTCAAAGCAGGCAGTGACAATTCACTAGATTCCTTAACCTTTGCATGAGCCTTTATTGCATTCTCGACGGCATCGATCAAGCTTTGCCGGGTTTCCTTGTTTTGGCGCGCCACTTGTTCTGACTTCTGAGCGACTTCCAGTTTCAATTGCGCTGCCTGCAACGTATTTTCTAAAAAACCAATTTTTTCCAGGGAAGTATCATAGCCGGCAATCTCTACAAGTAGTTCTTGCTCCCGGTTCTTGAGCTGCCCGAGCTCCCGCTGCAATATCGCGGCAAGGTCGATATCACGATCCAGATCCTTAATTGCCTGCTCGATCAATTTGACCTGTTCTTCCGTTTCGACTTCGGATTTGCGGGCTTCTGCGAGTTCCTTCCGTTCCGTTCCGCGTTCAGAAGTGTAATAAAGAAGGAATTCTGCCCTGGCCTTATCGAAAAGACTCTCCTGCCGAGGATCTGCAGGACGTCCGCCAGCTGCCTTGTCCAATGCGGCTGATAGCGATGCTTGTTTTGACAAATCCGGTTGTTCAATAGCGTTGCCTTGCTGAATGATCAGTGCCTTCCAGAGATCATAGTCAATGGTCTCATGAAGTATGGCGTCGGCACGTTCATGAGCTTCCCGGCCTGTATAGTTTTCAGGTTTGGGTTTGCTGATGCTTAGCTTGGTTTCCGGCTTCTTAAGGAAACGCTTTGAATAGGTGAAGACATAGGGGCCGCTTTCCGCCTGCAATTCTATCTCCGGGCCTTCATCCTTATGGACCGGTTTAACATCCTTAATAAGCTGAACTTTGCTTGAATCCGGATAATCAAATAGCAATCCAATGGCTTCGCCCAGGCTGGTTTTCCCAGCTTCATTCGGGCCTTGCACGAGCGTGATGCCGCTGGAGCTGAAACTCACTTCAGCCGAAACCAGGCCGCGATAATTGGCAATTCGAAGTCGTATGAAATTCATGCGACCTCCTTTGCCAGTCGAAGCAGAAGCATAAGAGCATCGCGCGCAGCAATGCCTTCATCGCCGCCAGCTGCTATCTTGGCTCGCAGTTGCTGGATTGTTGCATCAGCAAACCCTGAGAATCCAAGATTGGCAAAATCGGCATCATCTGGCAAAACCAGGAGATCGTCTTCTCGTACTTCAAAAGCACCAAACAGGTCTTTTGCCGTAAGAAGATTGTTTTGAAGCTCAGCGCTTAGAGACAATGAAAGCGAACCTACGAGATTCATTCGAATAATAGCTCGGTCCTTATTCTCGATTTCATCCAGGTATTTCTTTAATGCTGCAACATCTTCAGGGGCATTTAGATCTATCCGTTCACGTTCAATAAATCGCCACTGCCCAATCTGAACGCTTTTAGCGGCAACCATTGTTTCATCAATATCTACTATCTGCGCAAAGCCAGACTGCGTTTCTCTGAAATCGGTTGACTCAGGAGTCCCGGAATACCAGATTCGGCCTGTATCACCAACCTTTGTCAGAGAGTGACGATCGCCCAAAGCCACGAAATGGGCTTTGCCATCTGCTATAGCACGCTCAAGAAAGCTGACTTGGATGATTCCAAGGGATTCTTTATCCGGTGTGAAATAATCTATGATTCCATGGCCGACACAGATGCGGATAAATCCATTGGCCGGCTCTAGGTTCCTTAGCATTTCCTCAAGAGGATTAGCCGGCGGCCGTTTCGAGACCCAAAGAGCGCCCACCAGTTCCACCCCATCGGCAATCTTGACGGGTTCCATATTCTCAATCACATTCACATGAGGAGGCTTCCGTTCAATAAAAGTACTGGATCGATAAACAGACGCTGCATTCAAAGGGTCATGATTTCCGGGAAGGATAAATACCGGAACAGGCACTTCTTTTAACGCTTCCAATGCCCTGGCGACTGTCTTGCGATCTACTTGATTGGACTCGAATGCATCCCCACTTACGAGCATGAATTGGCAATTTTCATCTTTGGCTACTCGCCCCATGGTTCGAATGGCATCAAATCGCGCCTGGCTGAATCGTTCCTGAGTGCCTTCGGTGAAGAAATGCCGGGTCATCCCCAATTGCCAGTCGCTTGTATGAAGGAATCGAATCATCTTGGGATCCTCCTGCTCGTCATTTAACGCTCGCCGAACTTTCGTAACGATAAGTCGCAATTAATCCCTGCAATGTCTTGTTATCTGATATGGCATCATGCGGAATGAGCAAATACAGCCATGGTTTTCCGCCATTCTGTTTTTCATGAGCCGTTGCATGAGTACACCATTCCACCGCAGCCTTTGCTTTGGCTATAACATCTTCTGCCGTCATTTCAGAAGATGCTTTAGGCTCGCAAAGTAGTTTTGCTGTCTTTGTCTCGACCACAAAATCAGGCTCGTAGGAAGCTTCATTCGTGTAATGGATTTGAAAATCACCTTTGGCAGGTTTGAACCACTTGAGAACTTCCTTGTCTTTTTCCAAAACAATTGAAAATCGACGTTCTGAATCAGAATCGAATTTCTGTATGCGATAGAGACATTTCTCAAATCCGGCAAACAGCATTTTGCGAATTTCCTGTTTGTCGGCAATCGGGATGCGATAATCGCGTTCGGTTTCGCCCGCAGGCGCCGAGTAGTTGTTGGGACGGAGTGTTGTGAATCCCTTGCTTACATGGGCTTCATAAGCGGTCGCAGTTTCTTCATAATGTTCCTGCATCTGAGCGTGGATCAGGTTAACAAGCGCTTGCTGATGATACTGAAGCACATTTAGGACCTCTTCCTCGTTCTTGAGGTAGGAACGCAAATGATGCACGACCTGTCCCGCCAAGCCATAAAGCAGCGCCGCATGATCGTCATAGCAAATGTCGTTGAAGTCAATCAGGCCACGAACAAGGTAATTTTCCAGCCGATCCTCCGGGACAATGCCATCTCCACTCATGAGCCTATGCTGTTCCCGGCGATGAAGCTCCTGGATAAGTATTTCATTATCCACCGGCTGGAGGTTTACGCCGGATAGCTTCAGTTGAAACTCGCGGAATCCACGCGTTACGTCCCCCACCGGCTGGATTGTGATCCGGGGAATGTCGATAGAGAGTTCATTCCGTAATGTTATGGTTTTGGCCACCACTTCTGCGATATTAAGAGGTGTGGCGATACCGGCAAGCTCCGGTTGTGCTGGGGCGACTATCTCTCTTACCTTTTCAACTATCTGCTCTTGGATTTCTGGTTTGGCAAGGTCGGCTGACCGAGGCAATCTTTCAAACTCTCGCCGAATGACTTCAAGTGTGGCCCTGGCTGCTTCCTGCTCTTTGGGATCTCGGAAAAGCAGTTTGCCCTGCTCCCCCTTCTTATATTCGCCATTTTCTTCGGCGATTAGCGGTGGAAGGATGCGCTGCATGATTTCCGGCTCGGCGATTACCACCCTGGAACGCTCATCGCTGATATAAACAACTTTCATCCCGCCGCGGATGACAGAATCCGGACTGTTGGCATAGTCCACAATTTCCTGAAATTTATCGTGCGACACGATTGTCAATCGATCTACCGCACCAACTCCAGTCCGCTTCCCATAGGGCAGACGGAGGCCTCGACCGATGGATTGCTCTACAAGAGTTTGGGAGTTGGCGGCTCGAAGTGGAACAATCGTATAAAGATTCGTAACATCCCAGCCTTCTTTGAGCATGTTCACATGGATAACGATTTCCGTTGGATTGTCCTGTTTTTCCACGTTAATGAGCTGCTCGATGGTTTCATCCCGCTCCTCGCCGGTTTGCTTCGAATGAACTTGGATGACCTTCCCTCTATAGCGTCCTTCGAAAAACGCTTCATCCTCGATAGTCTTCATCAGCGCATCGGCATGATCAACATCACGGGCGATAACCAGCATGAACGGTTTTACGATGGGCTTGCCGTTTTCTCGGGCATACACCTCCAGTTCAACCTTCGTATTCTCGTGGATGCGAACGCCATCCTCCAATTTCAGTCGCTCCAACCCGGATGCATCGTAATTTTTGGAATCGAAGTTCTCGCGAGTGGCTACAGCAGGTTCTTTTACGAATCCGTCAGCCATAGCGCTCGATAGCGGGTACGCATAAATAACGTTCTGGAAAGCTTGCCTCCCTCCGCTGCGTTCCACCTGTGGAGTTGCCGTCAGTTCTAGGCCGAGGATTGGCTTCAATTCGCTGATAGCCTTCATGCCGGCCGATGCCCGGTAGCGATGAGATTCATCCATCAGCAGAACGAGGTCATCCAGCTGAGAAAGGTAACCAAAGTAACTCTGGCCAATATATTCCTGAAGGCGCCGGAATCGCGGGATATTGCTCTTGACGCCGCCTTTTGGAGTCTCGGTGCTGGTTATTTTGGAAATATTAAAGATATTGATGTGAATCGCATTTTCGCCGAATAGATCACGCGACCGAATTCCCCGACCACTTTCATAGTTGTCGCCAGTGATGACCTCCGGAGGATCCACGGCAAATTCGGAGATTCCTTGGAAAACGTATTTTGGGGTATTAGGCGTGAAATCCGAAATCAGTTTGTTGTAAATAGTAAGATTCGGCGCGAGCACAAAAAAGTGCCGAATGCCTTCCGCTTTGAAAAGATAAGCAATGAATGCGCCCATAAGACGCGTTTTGCCCACACCAGTCGCCAATGCAAAACAGAGTGATGGGAAATCACGCTCAAAATCGGTTACCGTCGGATATTCAGTTTGAATGGTCTTCAGCGCTTGAACTACATCCGTACCCTTTTCAAGTGGCACGATGTCACAGAGCCTGGCAAGAATTTCCAATGATTCACGCTGTGGAGAACGAAGGCTCAATCGGTTGGAAATAGCGTTGATATGCGGATTCATTGAGCACTTCCTTTCCCATTCGCAAGATCGAAGAGCGAAGGCTGTGGGATGCCAGCCCTTCGTTCTTCTTTTGAACGCGGTTTTTTGCCTGAAAAAGAAAGCTCCGGCGCAAGACTTTCTTCTGGCGGTGGAGACTTCAATGGCAGGTTCTTGATTTCAAGGCTGTAGTCGTCATGTCCCCACTCGCAGCGAGTCAAAACAGCCTTTGGAATCTTTTTTACGGTCAAGTTAGGAAAATCTTCGAGGCTCTTTACTCGGAATGCACCGCACATCACTAGAAGGGAGCGGCTTTCTCCAACCTCATCCGAAAGCTTTTGTAGTTGCTCACGCGTTAGTGTCTGGGTAGTCACATAAATAAAATCATTCTCGGTAGAATGCCCATGTTGCCAATAGTCTGTTTCGCTTGGGGCATAGGCAAAACCCTCAAGCTTGCATATTGCTTCCGCCAGCATTGCAGAATTGTATTGTTTGCTGATGATCCAATTGCCAAATTCATCTTTCTGGAGCAATGATGGAGCAAGCCGATAATAGCGAAATCCGCCGCCACCTTTCCAGCCGACGGTTTCTGTAATGCCACCCAAATCCTTCCCATCAATGACCTTCCTTAGTCTCGGGATGATGTGCGTGTGGCAGTGCTCACCAAGTTCTACCATGATCCAGCGACGGCCCATTTTATGCGCTACTGCACCTGTTGTACCAGAACCGGCGAAAGAATCGAGGATTATGTCGCCATTATTTGTGGCGATTTGAACAACATTCTTAAGCAATCGTTCCGGTTTAGGAGTTCCAAACGGCTCGATTTCAGGAAATAAAGATAGAATTTCCTTTTTTGCTTCTTCGTTATCACCAGCCATCCCCGCATCCCACCAAGTCATTGGAACAAGCCCGCTCTCTTCACCTTCAAATTGTTTGACTCTTGGCCGCCCACTACCATTATTTGGAAAATAAATTCTATTCTCCGATAAGAGCTCGGTAAAAACTGGCTCAGTTGCAGCCCAGCATCTTCCTTTAGGTGGTTTCACGATCTTGCCGGAAGATGTTCTAATGTCGTACATCTGATTAGGGCGCCATCCTTGGGCACTAAATGGAATAGAACGCCAAGACCCTCTTTTGTCACCATCGGGATTGGAATAACCAGCATCATTTGAAGGAAGACGATTGCGAACATTCTTCCAGTGCAACGCACCACCAATAGCATAGACGAGCAGATGATCATGAGCTGAACCAACAGCAGCTCTGTTTTCACGCGACGTTCGTTTTTGCCATACTAGATTTGCAATAAATTCTGATCGGCCGAAGATCTCATCACATAGTACCTTTAAATAATGGGCTTCATTGTCATCGATCGTTATCCAAAGCGAACCATCATTTGAAAGCAATTTGCGAATAATTTCTAGCCGGTCACGCATTAAGCTCAACCACAAAGAATGCTCGATCCCATCATCATAATGCTCAAATGCGCTTCCTGTGTTGTATGGTGGATCAATAAACACACATTTGATCTTGCCAGCAAATTCCTGCTCAAGCGCCTTGAGAGCAAGAAGATTGTCGCCGAATATCAGCCGGTTATCGAAGATGTCGTTTTTCCCGGCACGAAACGATGCATGATACGAATTATCAGGTTCTTCGATTAGGATACGAGGTTCCAGTTTCGGTCGGTCTTCCTTACCTATCCATGTCAGTTCCAAACGTGTATTGTTTTTAGCCATTAGTCGTTCCTGCTGATTGCGTTTTGCCAAATATGCCTGCAAAGATGAGTGAAAATTCCTTCTCTTTCACTGTTGTGCCGTTGTGTATGAATTCCTGTTCTCCGCAACAAGCTAGGAGCGATTCTCGCGTATTTACCTTGGCACAGAAATCCTGTGCTCGTGAAGGCTTGTCCGGTCCGGTAATTGTTGCAGGATAGTATTGCTCGATTGCTCCGCGTTCAAGGACGTGTACGTCGGAAGCTCGCAGCAAATTTAACAGTTGCCATTTTAGTTCCAGCAATTGGCTGTCATTACTGTTTTTTAGGATATCCAATCGATCCGATTTGCGTTGCCAGGCGAAAAATTCCTCAACCGCCTTGTTAAGCTCTTCCTGGGTACATCCGTCGGCTTGGAATTTAGTTTGAAGCTGCTTAACACGGTGCCACAAGTTCCGAAGTTCCCCAGAGTCTTGAGCATCCTTAGCATCTTTTGTAGATGGAGAACTATCGTCTGGGACAACCAGCTCATCAATTTTGGTCAATAATTTATCCCGCAACGATTTCAATTCATCGTTTGGATCAATGTGTTGGTAACCATTAATTAATAAATCCAGATCCGCAATAATGGGCACACGAATGCCAAACCTTGCAAAAAATTCGCGGTATCTTCGAATATTGCCTTTTCCGGAAATCCGGACAAATAGAATAGGCACCTGGGCTACATCCCAAGAAGAATTAAGAGTGCGCGCAATGTGAGGCATGAGAAGATAATCGCTGTCGCCTTCTACCAAAACAGCGGTATCTGCAAAGAAAGCTGTATTATTGTTTTCAAAACAAATTATCTGGAACTGATCTTTCGCATTGATGTCAGAAAGATCTATTGGTTGAACTTGTGTAAATGGCCTAGGAGAAATAGCAGCATCAGAGATCTTTCGAAGCTTTACAAAAGTTTCCGTTGCCCCTGGTCCGAAGAACATTGGTGAATGGGTGGTAACCAAAACATGATGATCCTTGGCGAAAACTCGTAATGCATCAAATAGAATGTTCTGAGCTTTAGGGTGGAGAAATAGTTCTGGTTCTTCGAAGAGCAACAAATAAGTAGTAGGTGCGGGCTCAATTTGAATAGTCTCAGCTTCAGTGGATTGCACAACAGCCGTTTCTGGTTGAGCGAACTTCGACTGCAGCTCAACATAGGAACGAAGTATTGAAAAAACAATAGCTCGTCGCAGTCCATCACCCTTTGTGTCAATTAAACCGTCAACGCCATCATTTACATAGATACGGGCGGCCGAAAGGACTGCCTTTAGTTCAGGCGGAGGAATACTAATTTGAAGAGCAACATCAGCGAAGCTCTCGCGCACATATTTCTGCACCGTGGACTCGATCAGCTGTACCTCCTCAAGTCTCTGATCTATAAAAGTCCCGTCGGGCTGCTGGACTCTGTTGAGTTTCGAGTTCAACTCCTTAAATAGCTCTTCAACCTTTGGAAGCTTGGTCTCAACGACCGGAAGCAAAATGGATAGAATCTTTCCAAACGGTGTGCTTTCGGAGGTTTTAATATCATCAGCCAGATCTTTTACAGCAGGAATGTAGATATGATTGGGAAGCATGGGCTCAATGCTTTTGTCTATGCCTGTCGGCAGAGGTTGGTCCGAGGCGACCTTTTGCGTATCTGGAAGAGAATCCGCGAGTTCCTGAATCAACTGTTTAACGGCATCCTGATTCATTGCCGTATCGACTTTGCTATTTAGTTCGGGAAATAGTGCTATGACCTTATTGACGAATGTTTGACCTGCTCGTTGCCCCTTCACAAGCGTTGAAATGCTGTCCATTGAAAAACGAGGCTCAGTTGGATTGAGGGTGTTGTATAGCAATGAGCTTTTGCCGTCGATACCATATTTGCGGACTAGAATAAGGCGACCATTTTTAACGATAGATGCAACACGCGGTTTGTGCTCCTCAGCCAATCTTGCTAGGTCAGCCTCACTAACATCATCCAATGTCACTGCAATCCGGATGGGCTTGGATTCATCATAAAAATAGCTGGAGGCCAATTTAGAGCCCGAAAAGAATAGCGCTAATGCTTGCAGGAACGATGATTTCCCAGAGTTGTTCTCACCAATAAGACAACCAAAGCGGGATAGAGGTATCGTCACGTCTCTGAGAGCGCGATAATTACTGATTGATAATTGTGTGAGCCGCATGGAATATTCCTTTTATAAGATCATTTGTTTTTGGCTAACAGAACGTAGGTATCTCCTAAATAATATGGTTTGGGCGATCAATTGATCCGTCCTTCGGGATAATTTTTGTCTCTTATCTTGCCACTTTTTTTCAGCATATCTTTCCCTACAGCGGTTAGCCGATATTTTTGCATCCGGCTTTTTGGCTTGTCAGGTATTGTTCTCTCTAACCAACCACTTGCCAGCATCGGTTCAAGATAAGCTTTGCGGAAATGCTCCCGATTCTTAATGCCGATGGCTTTCTGCAACTCCTCCCTCGATTTTGCTTCCGCGAGCGCCGCAGTCAATATTGCCACGACTTGCGTGGTGACTTGCATGGTGACTTGCGTGGTGACTTGCTCGGTCGACATGCCGGGAACCAGGCTTGCCTTGAATGTCACGATCAGAAACCCTTCACGTTCCTCGAATGTCGGTTCAGCGATACCATGTTGTTTACACATGACAATGACCCTATTGGTACCACGTCCCCAAATTTCCACTGCGCCGGTGCGATGGAATGCTTCGGCGATCAAAGGATTTGTCGGTTTGGACCTGTGTGGCCCCGAAAGCTGCTCCACCGTAATGCCGTTGGGAAGCCGCCCGTAGCTCTGAATCTCGATCCGGTCATCAAAAACGGCAATGGCAACATAGCCGGAGTAGTGAGAGTAATCGCGATGCATGACAGCATTGAGAACAATTTCTCTCAATGCATCCAGCGGGACCGGAAAGCGATCTTCGCGGAATATTTGTCCTTTGGGAAAACGCGCACCCAGCGGCATGGTTCGTTCGAGGAATGCCATGCTCTCACGCACCATGGCAAATGCGTTCATGTGGTCCAGTCGATTGTCAACAATTTCGCCGGTGATTTCCGTCCCCCGAAAACGTCCCAATTTCAGAAGACATTGGGGATAGTCAGGAAGAAATCTCTTGCCATAGAGCACATGAGCCGCCTGCGTAAGAACTCCTCCGACACGCAATCCCAGCCGATCCAAAATTTCGCCGATATCGCGGCCGGTATCTGGCGAGATACGATTCTGCTGAATAGCAAGCTCACGCGTCCGAAGGATTTCTTTGCGGTCCAGGTCCTTCAACGCCAGACCATCAGCCGGAAGATTTTCCCAGCGACGCTTGGAATGCCCGCGTTCGATCAGCAATCGTTCGTATTTGGATTGGGGCATTCGTCGTGTTGTACTGCCGACGCGCTCATAAGCGTGACCTTCATACACGAACGGCCGCAGTTCCTCTCCACCATCCACCGCAACTGCAACGACAGTGCGGTTGGAAACAGTCTTGATACGGTGGATAGAGACATGCGTCGGCGGTTCAAAGCGATCTGCTGCATGAGCTATTTCGCGAAGGGTTCTATCGGATACATCCTGTCCTTCAATCGTGGCATCCGGTTTAATACCAAAGAGGACTGTTCCGCCGGTAGCATTGAGGAAAGCACACAACGTCTGCATTGCCTCTTTCATCTCGCCTGTGGAGCGTTTGAATTCGATGGTTTCGCTTTCTCCTTTGCGCAGAAGAGACGATAATGTTTTTGTATTTATCGTCTGGCCATGGTTCATTTCAGCCTCCATCGAAAAGCGAACACCGGCTTGGATGAATGCCGTTGATGAAGCTGCTTCTCGATGCGCGCGATCAATTCGTCTCGCTGCGAATCAATGGCATCTTGGGCATCGAATAGCTCCCGCCGCTTTCGGTTTCTTGTTGCTTCAAGCGTTTTAATCGATTTTTGAGCTTCCAGTTTATCATGAAGAGATGCCGCCAGGACTGTTGCTCGTCGCGCTTCGCGGATCTGTTTGTCGAGATCCTTTATCTCTCGTTCGAGTCCTTGCTTCAGGTCATCAGACCAACGATCCAGTTTGAGTACTTCCTCGTCGAAAAACCTCCCATTCCGTTCTTCAACCTGCTTGATTCGGTTTTGTATGTCAATTTGACGCATGGCTGAAAAATCCGGGATTGTAGTGAAGGCATGATTTTCAACCTTCGCGGGAAGAAGCAACAGTTTCCTGCACAGTTCCTCGTCCAACTGCATTCCATTATCTGTGCTGGCGGAAAAGATGAGGAACTCTTCTGTATCCAGGGATTCTACTGTCAGCTTTGAAAGCTCGAACCAGCCCGAGGATCCAATCAGGGGCCTCAAAGCACTAACCATTTGGCCATGAGCGGCATAATCGATCACAATCGTGGCTGACGGGAGGTCTCTCTTCAAAGATTCCTCTATGAGCTGAACAGCCAACGGATGGTCCTGGCGATAGAAGGTATCCCCGCTTTTTTCTGCTTCTTTCCAATCGAAGTCATACCATCCTCTGGAGACCCGATCCCCCATATAGTTAAATCGCGGACGTTCAGGATCGAATCGGGCTTCGCCGGCCAATTCCGTTCGGGTCAACTCCAATAAATATCGTTCCCGATTTGATAGAGTCTCCAGCGTTTTATCCCTGTTGACTCTCAGCCGAGTGCTTACATCTTCATCGAAATTTTCGAGCAGCACCTCACGGGTTTGAGCCATACGGAACTGTATCTGCTCTTCCAATTCATCCTGGAGCTTGTCAAATGCAGATTTGATTTCCTCCGCATTTCGGCAAGTCTGATAAACCAGCGCTATGCGCCGTTCAATATCTACTCCAGACTCCAGAGCACCGAGAATTTCGTCGCTTGCTCCGAAAACGCCATCAAAGAGCTTGAATTTTTCGCTTAAGAGTTCCAGGACCCGGCGATCTGCCTCATTGCGCCGGTTCAGGAAATTCACCACAACAACATCGTGTTTCTGTCCATAGCGGTGGCAACGGCCGATCCGTTGTTCAATGCGCTGTGGATTCCATGGCAAATCATAATTGACGACAAGAGAGCAAAACTGAAGATTTACTCCTTCTGCAGCCGCTTCAGTGGCTATAAGAATGGTGGCAAACTCTCGGAAGTGTTCGACGATAGCGGCTTTAATGTCTACGGGGCGGGATCCTGTTATTACGTCCTGTCCTTCATGGCGCTTTTGCCATTGCCGATAAATTTCTCCCGAATAAGGATCGCTATTCGAGCCGTTAATAATGACAATCTGATCTTTGTATCCTCGTGCCGAAAGTAGATCGAAGAGATATTTTTGGGTGCGTCGGGATTCAGTGAAAATTACTGCTTTGCGCTGCGCTCCCAAGTGTTCAGCCCGCTCAAAAGCTATATTCAAAGCCGGGATTAGAGCCTCGCCTTTCGCATTAACTGTGATTCCGCGAGCAATCTCGACAAATTTCCGCAATTCTGTTAGTTCTGCATTGAGCTTTTCTAGATCAATTGCGAATGATTGGGGATCGGACTCATCCCCATTTTCTTCCTCCTCCGCTTCTTCCTGCTCCTGCATTTCATCCTGAAGCTCATCCATACCTTCCACGTCCTCATCATCCAGGAGAAGCTGATGCAGCGATGAAATATCCTCAAGGCGCTTGATTAGACGATCGATTGTATTAGCAATGGCAAAAGTTGATGATGCCAGCAGCTTTCTAAGAACCAGTGTTAAAAGCGTTCGCTGACTTGCAGGTAGCGCAATAAGGCCATCGCGCTGGAGGTAGGCGGAAATGGCTTCATAAAGAGCATGCTCTTCATCACCGGGGCGAAAATCCTGTGTAACCGGGACACGTCTGGTAAAAGGGATATATTCGACGACCTGTTTTCGAAGTGTTCGAGTGCAGATAGGAAGCAACCTATCGCGCAAATCGGTGTTGCGCCTTTTTTCATCTGTTGCTCTTACGAATTGATCGCGGAAGGAAGCCGTATCGCCAAAAATATGGTCATCGATCACACTGGCCAGACCATAAAGCTCCATAAGGGAATTCTGAAGCGGAGTAGCCGTCACAAGAAGCTTGGGAGCGCTCCCAAGCGCGTCTACCACGCGGCGCGCAAGCTTGCTGGATTTTTTGAAAATATTCCTAAGGCGATGAGCTTCATCGACAACAACCAAATCCCAAGGGATTCTGCTAATCTCTAGCGACTTAGCGGACGCGAAATGATATGAGCAGATGGTAATTTTGTTGGCGATATCGAAGGGATTGATTTGTCCATCTGCGACCAAATCAGCAAATACTTTCGAGTCCAGGATCAGTGTGGGGAGGTAGAACTTAGATCCAATCTCTTGCTGCCATTGTTTGCGAAGTGTTGCCGGAACGATAAGAAGTATTCGGCGCTTTCTCTCAGCCCACCGTTGAGCAATTACGATGCCTGCTTCAATGGTTTTTCCCAAGCCAACTTCGTCGGCTAGAATGACTCCCTTAGTGAGAGGGGATCGAAGGGCGAAAAGAGCCGCCTCAACTTGATGGGGATTAAGGTCAACACGGGCACCTGCAATAGAACGGGAAATGGACTCGATGCTTCCGATGGCAGCCCGAAGCGTAAGTTCGCTTGCCCAGTATTTGCTATGAAAAGGCGTTGTCATTCCAAAACATTCTCAGTTTCTTATCATTGACTCCGTTCCCTCACAGCCGCAACACTCCCCGGCCTTTGGCCCAAACTCTGGTGTCACACGGACATTTCTGAAAAATTTCTCGCAGCTTCCTATCCGCGTAGGAATGAATCAACAATCGTTATGATATAGACACAGATGTTAACCCCAAATTGCCGTTCAGTACAGATTTATCCAAGTAGGCTTTGAGCAATTTGGAATTCGAGTAACGAGGAAAAGCTTTTATTTTGTGATCTAGTCTGGTTTCTGCCGCCTCGATTTCCCAAACGTATTCCAGAGAAACCTGATGATAAACATAATCACGATGGAGTCCATAATCGCTACATAGACAGTCGTGACATCCTGCTCCGTCCCGTTTTTAAAAAGCAGTGGTGCTATAGCCATGCTTAAAATTCCTACCAATATACCAAGCCCCAATATTCTTATTACCGATAACATAAGCGTCCTCCTTTCCTAAATTTCTTGGGATCGCACTACACTCACATTTCAACTGCCGTGCAAATTTCGTCAATTCTTCTGATTTGAGAGGGGTGGAGTTTTTCAAGTTCCACCAGCTCTTTCATCGTGAAATTGCTCGTTAGTGTCAGGCTGTGACCGTTTCGATAGATCGTATCGATCAGATCAAAGAGCCCCTGTGACCGGAAATCGGTCATCTTGAATTTGTCGACGTCATCCCAAAGCAGATGGTATTTCTTTTTGGAATGACAGCTCAGAAACACCGGCGAGCAGTAGTCAGGATTGAATTCCATTCGTTGAAGCTCGCTCAGCAATTCGGTCGATGTGCGTACATGGCAATGTATCCCGGAAAGCACGAGGCTGCGATACTGAGCGTAAAGCAAATGAGTTTTCCCACAGCCATAGGGGCCATGAAGGAAATAGGAGCCTGCGGGATTTCCCTGCATCAGCTCAAGTGCTTTTGTTTGGTTCGAGTTCTTCGGATAGTAATTTTCGAATGAGCTGCTTAGAAATCGTGTGGGAATCACCGCCAGTCTCTCCTGCATAACCCGAGTTTTAACGCATTCGCATCGTTTGCATCTTGACGAACCCTCGACTTCAATTCTTTCCCACCCAGTCCCGCTGCAAATTGGGCATTCACTGCCGAGGGACGTAGATGTAATCTCCTCGACTTGTCCGGCGTTCTGAGGTTGAGCCGGGAGGACCTTCCGAAGCGCCTGCATTTGTACTAACGCCATTTTTCCCTCCGTTATTGGCCAATAGCATTTGCCCATGGATTGTGTCGAATTTCTCGCGCAGTTTTTTCCCGTTGAGAACAATCGGACCCCAGAAGCTTGAAGACTGTTGGCACCATGAGATTGCTGCTTCAACTTCTTCAGGCTTGCGCATGTCGATTTTCAGGAGGGCTTCAATATCCTTTGCCCAACCAGTTAAATCGCCTTGTTTCACAGCTTTTGAATTGGGATCTCTGACCGAAATTGCTTGATGAAGCTTCTGCGCAAGTTGAAAAGCTTCAACAGAAGGCATTTTCGGCACCGGAGGTGCCGTAGTATTTATCTGATTATTAGTATCTAAATTATAAATATAGGAGCGTTGCAAATCCGTTACAGGTGCCGTGCATTTCTCGTTACAAACGCGTTGCTTCTTCTGCTGCCTGTGCCTATCTACTCTGTTTTTCACAGCTTGGCGACTTTCATACTCCCGGCGCATTCTCCGATTCACGAGCGTTACAATGCCGTTACACTCCGTTACATCGGCCGCACCGGTCGAGCGAAGATCGTCAACTGCGGCACGCATCTCATCGACTCGGCAACGGCAGACCCGAGCTAAAGCCTCGATAGTTCCGCTCAGTTGCCCGCAGCGATCGATTCCGTGCATAGCAGATATGGCATCCCACCAAATTCCCCTGGTTGCCGGCCTGCATTGCGACACCTTGGCATCGCTCAGCCATTCACCGGGATAGAACTGCATAAAGAAATGCTTGGCCATGTTGAAACTCCCGTTCACTTGAGCTGCTTCACTTCCAACTGTCCTGATCTCTCGAATAGAGGACCGCCCCGCCGCTGCTGAAGGCTATCGGCCTCTCCAGGAATCAACCCAAAAAGAACGAATGCTTTATGTTTTTTCTCGGCTGTTTTGGATGTCTTTTGGGGCTTGTGTATTTTGAGAACGGTTACAGAACGGTTACGGTTTGCTCACTTTTGAGGCTAAGGGGGCCTTACAGGCATTCCTGGCAGGATAAACGCAGAATCTAATAAACCTTCGAATTGCAGTGTTTTATAGGATTTTGGATTTTGGAAGGTGTTGGTAGCGACGGGTGGAATCGAACCACCGACCTTGGGGTTATGAAAAACACAACCGGCTAAGCTCAAAACCCAGTTATGCCATCATTCCCCGATATATTGCGCCCATAAGGATTACAGGGAAGCCGAACAACTTGTATCAGGATCGAGCGATGGCCGCCACTTCACGGCAGACGGCCGGCGTTGCTGAAACTGTAGTTGCCTTGCTCCGCGATGATGACATGATCCAGTAGTCTGATTCCAAGGATTTCGCCAGCCTTGCTGATACGATCGGTTAGTTGAATGTCTTCACGACTGGGAGCGGCATCTCCGGATGGGTGATTGTGACTAAGAATGATGGCCGCCGCATTGAGAAGGATCGCAGCCTTAAATATTTCGCGTCCGCTCGCTAGGGATGAAGTCAAGGTACCAATTGAGACAATATCCATCCCGATAACAACATTTTTGGCGCTAAGCATGACGCACACAAGCTTCTCGCGATCAGCCTTTAGGAGTTCTTCCTGAAGGATGGCTACAACATCATCAGAATTATGAATAGCAGGGCGTGGCTCAATTGGAATCATGCGTTCGCGAACCAATTCGATGTGATAGAGCGGGATATATTTATCTATGATTCTTCGACTCACGGTATCTATACATCGAGGATTGCGTCTACTGAGCATTTCAGTCGGCTTTGTTGAATTGCCGGCAGTTTCAGATTCAATTGTTGCGAAGAGGTTTCGATTTTGAGTGGCTCGTTTCTGATGCATGGTGTCTATCTCCCTTTCTGCCCTTTTTCTTTTGGGGCACAAACGGGCGGAGCGACGCCTAGCTCCCCAGCGAGCTGGAGTGCATTCTTGGGGGTACCAAAATAAATATCGGTGAGCGATCAGCGAACGAGTCTGAAGCCGGGATTTATTTGGGGGGGTGCCAAGAAAGCAGAACAAAAGCGAGCGCCGGGCGCGGCGGAAGCGCAGCGTGCCCAAAAGAAATTGGACAGAAAGGACATCTGAACCGCATCTGGATAAGCCACGTAAAATAGGATCTACCCGATCGCATGCAGAATTCAGCAAACAGCTTTGCCCACAAAGGATACGGATCAGACCCCATCGTTGCTTGCCGACAAAAAAGGGACCAATATCAGATGATCTTGAATTTTCCGAGGTAAGTTTTGGGCCTTCTAGTGACTCTTATATAAGAGAGGGGAAGAAAAATTATGTAGTGGGTAGACACGGCTTACAAAAGGCCGGAAAGCGAAGACGATATATGACTGAACAATGCTTGTGGAAAATCACAGATGTAGCCAAATATCTGGGGATTCCTCTGAATAGCGTCTACAAGATGACAGGGCCCAGATCTGCGCTTCGAATCCCGCATATTCGAATCTCGGGAAAGGTAAGATTCCGGAAAGCCGACATTGATCAATGGTTGGATCAGCAGATGGTCTCAACCAACGATTTGCTGGCAAACCTGCGCAAAAACCTCGATGGGAAAACCTGCCAGAACTGATTTGATTAACCGGGCAGCATTTATCAAACAGGAAAAAGGTTACCTATGTGCTTCAAGCGATATGTGAGTTCAATACCGACATTTGGAATGACAATAACGATGGAGAAGACTCATGGCAAAGCTTCTGCGATTTCCGGGAGTGAAGGTAAAAACAGGGGGATTATCGCGCTCAACAATCTGGCGGCTCGAGCGGGATGGACTCTTTCCAAAACGGCGCCTCGTCTCAGGCAGAATCGTCGCATGGGATGAAACAGAAATCGATGACTGGATCATGTCGAGAAATCAGGAATTTGGACCCGTGCCCGGCGGCAGTATGAAGGATGTTGAGCCAAAGGTAAGGTCGCGTGGATGAACTATGGGCAGGAGCTGTCGCGGTAGATAGATTGAAGGTGAAATGAATACCATGGTCTCAATGCAGCAGAAAGATCCAAATCATTCAGAAAACGGCCTAACCGAGGTTGACTATCGGATGCTTGAGCAATCATGGATTCCCAGAGAGATCGTCAATTCTGCCGGAATAAAGCGGGTGAATTCCTGCGAAGGAGGGCAAATAATCGGCCGCAATGGTTCAAGCAACTATGCCGGTTTGGCGTTTCCGTATTTTCGCCCGGGCGAGATCTCGGCACGAGACTATCGTCTGCGGCGGGATTGCCCGGAATTGGAGCATAAACCGGACGGCTCTGTCAAAGAGAAGCAGAAATATCTCAGCGCGCCCGGCCGCAGCAATCTTCTGTATTTTCCATGCGGGGTGGACCCGGCAGCTCTTGGAGATCCCCGGCTTCCGGTCATTGTTGTTGAGGGAGAAAAAAAGGCGCTAGCTATTTGGAATCTAGCAGGCTGGAAGACGCCCAACCTGCGATTCCTGCCGGTGGGAATAAGCGGAGTATGGAATTGGCGCGGGACAATTGGAAAGGAACCGGGGCCCAATGGAGATAGCCGGGCGGTGAAAGGCCCAATCCCGGATTTGGACCGCATACTCTGGACCAAACGCAGAACGGTCATCATTTTCGATAGTGACGCTCAACGGAACAACAACGTCGATCGAGCCCGGAAAGCCCTGGTATCCGAGCTTGAGCACCGAGGCGCCGATGTTCTGCTGGTTGATTTGCCGGATTTGCCAGATCAGGAGAAAACCGGCGCGGATGATTTTCTCGCTCATCCGGAGGGTGGCCCAGAACGAATGCTCGCATTGATTGACAATGGAGTGCGCGCACAACCAGGCATCGCAAGCGAAATCCTGAACCGAGCCGGCATTCTTGAGTTAATAGATCAGAGCGGAATCGATGAAATTGAGACTGCTCTTCGTCGGCTGCGCTGCGAGATGGTTGGGGCGGATGCTCTTCGTGAAGCCGCAGTTCGGACTGAGGCCATAAAGCACCTATCAAAAATTGGGCTCCAGGCTCCAGCACAGCTGATGAGCGCTGCACTATCGCGTCCAGATCAGGAGGCGGAAAAACACAAAATCGCCTTTTCCGAGCCGGAACCGTGGCCTCATCCGGTTGATGGCGCTTCCCTTCTCGACGAGATTGCCAATGCTTTATGCCGGTTTATTGTCATGTCCCTGGATGAAATCAAGGCAGTCGCATTGTGGATCCTTCACACATATGCGGTTGAGGCAACATCCATCTGCCCGATTCTCATAATAAAAAGCGCTGAAAAACGATGCGGGAAGACGCTGCTGCTGGAATTGCTGCTCAACCTGGTCTTTCGCCCGCTGCCGGCATCAAATATCACAGCGGCCTCGCTCTTTCGTGCCATCGAAAAATACAAACCTACATTATTGCTTGACGAGGCCGACACATTTCTCCACAACAATGACGAGCTGAAGGGGATCATCAACAGCGGCTACCGAAGCTCAAGCTCATACGTGGTCAGGACTGTGGGCGACGACTTCGAACCAAAGGTTTTCAACACATTTGGGCCGAAGGCGATTGCCCAGATTGATAAACCGCAGGAAACAATAATGGATCGCGGGATTATCATAGAAATGCGGAGGAAGAAGCCGGAGGAAAAATCAGAGCGCCTGCGATCGGATCGGATTTTCGAGGAGCTTAAACCGCTGCGGCAAAAGGCAATGCGCTGGGCGAAGGATCATATATCCAGCCTGGCGGATTGGGAGCCGCAGATACCTGCGACGCTGAACGACCGAGCGCAGGATTCATGGCGACCGCTTCTGGCAATTGCAGAACTTACCGGCAAACGCTGGTCGGAATACGGGCAAGAAAGCGCAATCAAGCTTTCCGGCGAAAACAACGAGGCTTCAAAACGGGCACTGCTGCTATCCGATATCAAAGTAATTTTCGAGAAAGCCCAGGCAAAGCACATCGCCAGTGCGGAAATCTGTACCAGGCTTGGAGACATCGAAGAGCACCCCTGGCCCGAGTGGCGCAACGGCCAGCCGATTACAGTAAGGCAACTGGCCCGCATTCTGGAACCATTGGGCATCCGTCCTAAACAACTAAGAATGGGCGAATCAAACATCCGCGGCTACGAACTCGACGATTTCACCGATGTTTTTTCCCGGTACCTCCCCTGTCTTTCATCCGCTATCCCCACCTCTGATGAAGCTTCAGAGACTATTTAATAGCGTTCCCCTGAAAATCCTGTAGCAGATCCAAATTATCCCCAAATCCGCGCCAGTCGAGCATTGTAGCGCTGTAGCAGATTATTGGGCGGTTGTATGGATGAACGACATAGCGGCATATTGCAGTCGATGCCTTCAAATGATTCAATTGGCCAACAAACAAGGTCATTTCATGGCGAAAAATGCAATTCAAACAATGGTTACTATGATTGTGTTCACGCAAGAGCAATCAGAAATTTTGGATTGAGCTATCAAACTATCCATTATAATCGTTTGCTGATTGGGAAATTACCATCAGCTTTGTCCGTGGGACATGTAATCAACGAAGGTGATTAACGGAATTATGCGGGGGCACAAATAATGTCATGTCCGGATTTTCAGAGTTTCTTTAAACCACTCCTTGATATAGCAGCCGATGGGAATGAGCATTCCATCCAAGAAGCTCGGGAGACAATTGCCAAACGGTTGCGGCTTCCCGAAGCCGATATGAGGGAACTATTGCCGAGTGGGACTCAAACAAAGTTTGACAATCGTATTGCTTGGGCAAAAAGCTACTTTATCCAGGCAAAAGTTCTAGAACCGACGCGGAGGAGCCATTTCAAGATCACGCAAAGGGGAATTGATCTGCACAGGAAGAGTTTGGAGCGGATTGACATCAGAACGCTGAAACAGTATCCGGAATTTGTCGAGTTTCATGAAGCGAGGGGTGCAAGAGAAGAAACAACTCTCCCCCAAACCGATACCAGCAGTGAGACTCCAGAAGAATCCCTTCAACGGGCGTATGAAAGCATCAGGAACAATCTGGCAGGCCAGATCCTAGACAAGGTCAAGTCCAACTCTCCGGCATTTTTCGAGAAGCTTGTCGTTGATCTCATGGTGGCGATGGGATACGGCGGCTCTAGAGCTGATGCCGGCAAGTCAATCGGCGGCACTGGGGATGAAGGTGTTGACGGGATCATAAAAGAGGACCGTCTCGGTCTCGATGTGGTTTATCTGCAGGCAAAAAGGTGGGAAGGGACGGTCGGCCGGCCCGAGATTCAAAGGTTTGTCGGAGCCCTCCACGGCAAAAGAGCAAGAAAGGGAGTTTTTATCACAACCGGCAAGTTCTCGGACGATGCAAAGCGATACGTAGAAACTATCGATCCTAAGGTCATCCTTATTGATGGGAGAACCTTGGCAGAGCTGATGATTGATTTCAGCCTGGGCACAACCACATCAGGAACATACGAAATCAAGCGTATCGACATCGATTACTATTCGGAGGAGTAAACCTATATTTAGGGGCCGGATATGAAGTTTGTGTGTCCTGAGCTGAACAGATGGCATTCAATATACAAAACCCTCTGCAATTCGTGGGAGAATTCAGGGAGGGAATGTCCTCCACCGCCCAAAGCTCTAATTCTGGCCGGTTGGTCTGGCACTAATGACTATGAAAAAGCTCGGCAATGGCGAGCAACCGTCGAATGGGCTGGTCGCTTTGGTTTTTCTCACCTTATTCCAGAGCTTTCCGCGGAAGAAAGCTACTTGGTGCCAGAAATGAGTTCCTATTATCTGGGGCCAACCGGAAAACCAATGAAGCTGGACTGGAATTATGACGCCAAGGAAGTGCCCTCCGCTGAAAACGTAGACCGGGCAATGCGAGTGCTTCAGGAGAATTGGAAAAATATTGCAGGGCCGAATTTAGCTAATATCACATCTGTTCAGGGATTCAGTGGGCGAAAGAGACGTCGCGTCCTCATAGAGGCGGACTTCAGTGTTAATCCCCCGTGGGGCACATGGGACAGCCTCAATCAAGAAGAGAGCCGGCGACGAGAATTCACACGATTTCGAGAGGCTATCAACAAGGCGATCGCTCCTCTCGAAGTCGACCATATAGACTTCGTTCGGCAAATTAAGATCGAGAAAGATGATCGCAGCCGCTGGAAAGACGAGAGCAAGTTAGCCGCGACATCCCGTGAAAATGCAGCGCTCATTGCCACTCAATACTTGCGGGAGAAAGGTCGGGATTTCACTGTAAGTGAAATTTATTCCTGGGATGAAATTCCCTTCCGGAAACCATGCCTCTACTACGTCGAGCCATTCGATATCACCCAATGCTGGATTGTGTATCTTAGTGGTCCAGATACCGGATGGATGCTTAAATCGTCAGATATCGTCATTGTTACCAAGGATTCTGGCAAGGTGGTTTATTTTGGGACAGCAAACGATGAGGGTTAGGAGGTTGCCCCAGTCGCAGCCCCCTCACGCCTTTATCAGCACTATTTGGTAATAAAACGTCCAAGATAAAAGCTATGCAATGCTGGAGCCTGAAGCGCAAAACTCTAGAATATTGAGAGACTTCTGCCTGATCACAGATCGTTCGCATGATAGGCACACTGCATCATGATGGGCTTATTTCTTAGCACCGACTGAGGAATGATAGTGTTTTTTCCCATATTTTGATCGGAGGAAATGATGGCACAGATTCTGTATAGGTCTGGCGAAGTACGAAATGCTGTAGTCGATCTCTTTACTCGATCTAAGTCGCGGCGTGTAGCCATAAGTGCCTTCGTAGGCGAGGGTGCGGACGCCTACCTACCCAAACCGAAATCCCTCGAACTCATCTGCTGGCCAAAGCCTGGGGGAACAAATCCCAATGCTATACGAAAACTGATTAAGAAAGGCATCAAGGTACGTTTCGCCGATTCCCTGCACATGAAGGTCTACTGGACCGCTGATATGGGGGCAGTGATTACATCGGCAAATCTATCCACTCAAGCCCTTGGAAGCGGCAACCTCCGCGAGATAGGAATTCGGTTGCCCGCTGGTGTTCTAGACATAGATCATGTAATCGCTACGATAAGGCCGTATAAGGTGACCAAGGCCAGACTATTGAAGCTGGATCATGAGCACAAGCTATATGCGGCAAGGAATGCAGGATTTATCAGGACTTCTAAGGCAGACACATGGGCAGACTGGTATGGCTTGGAACCGAGGTCCCACTGGAAGCTGGGCTGGTATGACGGGTGGGGAATTACTGCTAAAATAGCGAAAGAATTGTCTAAAAGAGAGCATGGCATCTCAGACCCATTCGACATGCTGCCCGGTCGCAGGGGGGATTATTCAAAGGGTGATTGGGTGTTAACGTTTTTCTTAAAGGAAAAATCATCTCAACTGAGATGGTTATATGTCGATTATTACGTTCGTGTGCCAAAATCGGACGCAAAGGCTTACGACTCAAATTGGCCCTTTCAGGCAGTACAAGCGCTGGATACTAAGAAATATTCAGCGCCCCCCTTCCAGATCAATAGGGAATTCAGAACGGCCTTTGCTAAAACTGTGGAGCAGTATGGAGCGGACAACCTGAAAGGATGGAAATCAGTCAATCCGTCAAAGAAGCTAGTCGAGCTAATCAACGAGTATTATAAGAAAGCTTGAAGAGCTAGCAATCGCGCCAGCGCCGCCAGTGCAACGACCTCGACGCGATCATATGTAAATTTCCGCGCTCTTTCCCCCGGGGGGATTTTCGCCATCTATCCCCCGCCAACGGGGCGACAGAGTTGTCGCCATTCTCTAGAAGTGGACTCCCTGAAGATTCGGCTCAAATTCCATTTTGAACTAGAACTTGCCGGCACATTTGCAGCGCAAAGCCAGCTTTTTGCCGATTTCAGCAAGAGAGTGTGAGAAATAATCTATTTGGCCGTTACCTTTATGTTACCTTTTTGGGTTTTTGCTTTTCGGCGTGGACCTGTAAGTCCTTTATTTTGTGGTGCGCCCGGCAAGACTCGAACTTGCGACCTTTTGATTCGTAGTCAAACGCTCTATCCAACTGAGCTACGGGCGCACACTGTGCAGGTTCCATACTATACAGAGATCCGAATTCCCGCGCAACTTTACTTTTCCCCTGCATGGTGCCATTTCCGGGGCAATAAGCTCCGTGCACATGCATGATCGACGAGAATGGTATTCTGGAGCTATGCGATCGCATTGCAGCAGAGTTCAAACCGCAGCGCATTGTTCTGTTCGGCTCCCGTGCGGCCGGCACGCAGGACGAGCATTCCGACATCGATTTGCTGATTGTCATGCGCTACACCGGCTCCGGCATCAGAAAAACCATCGAGATATTGAACCATGTCAATCCGAAGGTTCCGGTGGATCTGGTGCTGCGGACGCTGCCAGGAGATCCGGGAACGGGTGCTCGAAAACGACTTCTTCCTTGCGGACATCATTCATCGCGGCAGGATACTCTATGAAGTGCCTGGCCAATAAATGGGGCAAATCCTGTATAATAGATCCCAGAGGACATAAGTCATGGAGAGAACGATCAACATTCATATAGAGAAACTGCCCGAAGGCGTTTACCTGGCGACATCGGATGACTTGCAGGGTCTGGTAGCACAAGGGAGAACCGTAGCCGAGACTTTGGAAATTGCGCGCGATGTGGCGCGCAAATTGATCGAGGCACAGGCCCAAGTAGATCTGTCCCCTCTAGCTGATCAGTTCGACTACCCCCTGATCGTGGCAGTAGGCTAGCCATGGGCAGGTTGTCCGGCTTCAAATACGCTGATGTCATCAAAAAGCTGCGCAGATTGGGATTCGCTTTTTATCGACATGCCGCAGGCAGCCACGAAATTTGGCACAATCCGATCACCAACCGCTTCACAACAATTCCAAATCACTCCGGCGATCTGCCTGAGGGGACGTTGCGCGCGATCCTCAGACAAGCTGATGTTGATCCCGACGATTTCCTGCGGGAGTGAACGCAGCAATCTTCTTCAGAATCTATATGGAAAGGACATCAATCCAGAAGTTTTATCAGGTGCATGCCAGAATGAAAGATTATGAAAGGAAGCGCATATGAGTCCTTCCAGTTCATTGGTTTATAAAAGAACTCTCCTTGCCATAGTCGCCAATGACGGCGAATAATGCGGATTAATGCGAAAGAAGAGGTATTATCGCGTGGAAACTTCCGGAGATACCATGGAATACGTTCGTGTTTTCATCCACGGATTGGAAAGCTCAGGCGAGGGCACCAAAGGCTTGTTTTTCCGCGAGCGTTACCCCGACATGATCATCGAGGACTTTGACGGGCCATTTCAACAGAGGATGAACAAACTCGAGGGATTGCTTGCGAAGAAAGAAAACCTGATTCTCACCGGATCCAGCTATGGCGGTCTAATGGCCGCGGTGTATGCCTGCCTGCACGAGGAGCGCGTCTCGAAACTCGTCCTTCTCGCTCCTGCCCTGCACCTGGCATCCTTCCGGCCGTATTTGGACAAAGCCTTGCGAATGCCCGTCGCCATATTCCACGGCCTACAGGACGACGTGGTTCCGCTGGAGGCGGTCCGCGAAATCGCGGTACGGTCTTTCGTAAACCATACGCTCACGGTACTGGACGATGACCATTCCCTGCACCGGACCTTTGCCACTCTGGACTGGGGCTCTTTGCTCACAGTCTAACTCAGAAGCTCAGACCGGAATGTTCTGAAACAGCACTGAAGAATGATAACGGTCGCCGGCATCGGGCAGGATGACGACCACAATCTTGCCCTTGTTCTCGGGGCGTGCCGCGACTCTTACGGCCGCGACCGTTGCGGCCCCGCAGGAAATCCCGCAGGTGATTCCCTCTTCCTTGTGCAGGCGATGCGCCATTTCGACGGCTTCGTCGCTCGACACCCTCTGCACTTCATCCACTATGCCCAGATCCAGCACATCGGGCTTGAATCCGGCTCCGATGCCTTGAATCTTGTGGGGCCCGGGCTTCGGCGGTTCGCCATTGATAATGGCCGTGAGGACGGGCGATTCCGCCGGCTCAACGGCTACACTCCAGATGGACCTGCTCTTAACCCGCTCGATGTAGCGGCTTATTCCCGTGATGGTTCCTCCGGTTCCAACTCCCGAGACGAGGATGTCGATGCTTCCTTCCGTATCGTTCCATATTTCGGGCCCCGTCGTCTGAAAGTGGATTTCGGGATTTGCAGGATTCTTGAATTGCTGCGGAATCCAGTATCTGCCGGGATCTGAAGCAGCTATCTCCTCTGCCTTTGCTATCGCGCCCGGCATTCCTTTGGCGCCTTCGGTAAGAATCAGCTCTGCGCCGAATGCCTTCAGCATCCGCCTCCGCTCCAGCGACATCGTCTCGGGCATCGTCAGGGTCAGCGGGTACCCGCGGGATGCCGCAACGAAAGCGAGGGCAATGCCCGTATTGCCGCTTGTCGGCTCGACGATCGTTACGTCCCTGGATCCGGCCTTGAGGATCCCTCTGCGTTCAGCATCCCATATCATGGCCGCCCCGATCCGGCACTTGACCGAATATGCCGGATTTCGCCCTTCTATCTTTGCCAGGATTGTGGCCGGCAGCCCCGAAGCAATGCGATTCAGCCTGACCAGCGGCGTATTGCCTATCGATAGCGAGTTGTCATCATAGATTCTTCCCATGCTCCCCTCCGCAGTTTCTATTAAGTAACACAAACAGCAACCCGAAACCATATGCATCGCTGCCAATTCGAGATCCCAGATTCGAGATTCGAGATTCGAGATTCCAGATTTCAGATTCCAGATTTCAGATTCCAGATTCCAGATTCCAGATTCCAGATTCCAGATTCGAGATTTCAGAATCGGCAGCAAAAGCTTCAGTTGGTATCCACAGCAAAATGTTTTAGTCTGGAATTTGGAATCTGGAATCTGGAATTCCAACCCGGCGGCAAAAGCTTCAGTTGGTATCCGCGGCAAAATGTTTTAGTCTGGAATTTGGAATCTGGAATTCCAATCCGGCGGCAAAAGCTTCAGTTGGTATCCACAGCAAAATGTTTTAGTCTGGAATCTGGAATTTGGAATCTGGAATCAAGATATGTCCCGACGGATTTCTTTGCTGCTGCTCATTGCGTTAGTTGCAGCCGTCTATCTGTATACGGCCACGAGCCGTGCCATCCTCGATGACGGGGATGCTCTGTATGCCCATATCGGCCGGCAGATGGATGAGAGAGGGGATTGGGTAACCCCTTATGCCAACGGGGTGCGTTTTCTGGACAAACCCCCTATGATGTTCTGGCTCCTCGCTTCATCCTACAGCGTGTTCGGCAATAGCGAATTCGCGGCAAGACTCCCGTCGGCACTGGCTGTACTGGGAACGGCCATCCTGCTGTTTTTTCTCGGAGCCAGAGCCGCGGGCAACTTTGCAGGCTTTATCGCCGGATCGGCAGTCGCCTTGTGTATCGGCACCTTTCTATTCACGCGAATGGCGTTCCCCGACGTTTTTTTCGTGTTTTTTTTGACTCTCTCCATATTCGCATTCCTGGAGTGGTACCTGGATGAACGGGATCCGACCGCCCATGCGCTTGTGTTTTATGCAGCCACGGCAACGGCCGTGCTTTCCAAGGGTTTGATCGGTTTGGCGTTTCCCGCTGCCATCATCATCCTTTTTCTTATCTGGGAGAAAAACCTGCAACGGCTGCGGCGTTTCCACATCTGGAAGGGCTCGTTGCTGTTCATTGCCTTGTCAGTCCCCTGGCACATTCTGGCGGCGCAGAGAAACACCGGATTCCTGTGGTACTACTTCATTAATGAACAGGTGTATCGATTCCTGGGGAAAAGGCAGCCGCTGGACTATGAGTCGATTTCGCTGCCGATATTCTGGGCTCTCGTGCTTGTCTGGCTTTTTCCGTGGAGCGCCTTTTTGCCCGCAATCCGCCACGGCATGCGCAACTCGTCAATCCAGCCGGCACGGATTCGTTGCACAGTCCGGATCTGCGTGAGCTGGGCACTGGTTTTGTTGATCTTTTTTTCGTTCTCATCGCGAATCGAGCACTATTCCATGCCGATATTTCCGCCACTGGTTCTGCTCGTCGGTCTCGCGTTATCTCTCGAAAGCTCCTTTGGCACAGCGACCGAGTCGCGCCGTCAGCGTTCGGTCTCGCGCGGATTTGCTTTCCTGGGGATCCTGGGGGGGATTTTCGCCCTGTTATTGATAGCGGCAGCAGTATGGTTCAGCGGCTGGTTTTCAGGACCATCCCTCAGCCACACGGCCGCGGTGCGGCTGCATGCCTACAAATATTACTTCGCTCCGCTTTTCGACATGCCTCCGGATGTCGTCAAGGGCCTCATAGCGCCGTTTCTCGGCACCTGTGCCGCGCTCGCCGCGGGACTCGTCGTCGCATGGTGGATGAACCGACGGAATGCGCGCCTTTCCGCGGTAATTGTCCTTAATTTGGCAATGGCGGCGTTTTGTCTTTTTGCATTTCAGAGTTTGGGAATATGCGAGGGAGTCCTCTCATCCAGGCAGTTCGGGCAGAAGCTGAATCAGCTGTATCGGCCCGGAGATCTGGCCATCGTTCTGGGAGACTTTGAAACCGCGAACTCGATGAATTTTTATTCTCCCCACACCCTGCATGTTCACGGAGGCTCGGCGGCGCTGCTTCAATGGGGCATGCGATATCCGGATGCGCCGGATCTGCTGCTGTCACAAGCGCAGCTGCAAGAAAAATGGGATGGCCCTCAACGGGCATTTCTGCTGGGTCCCGAGGATAAGGTAAAAGCTCTCGGACTCCAGCACGCGTACACTCTCCTGCGCTCTGCGGGCCGAATTCTGGTGGCAAACCGGAAATAAAGGAATCGTGGTTAGCCCGTACAATATTGGAGGGCTTCGCCGGCTTCCCTGCGGATGCGGTACGCCCGATCCCATTCGCCGCTGTCGTCAGTGCCCAGGATGCTTTGGCAGATGGCTTTCAGCTGCGCGCGTTCCGGTACCGTCATGTGTTTATATCTGGCCAATTTGCCCAGGCTCCGCATCGCCTTGGCTCGAACTCCGGTATTTTGATCGGACAAATTCTTGTAAAGACGCTCCAGAAACAGCCTTCTCGTATCCTCAGGCAACATGTGGGAAGGAATCGACTCCGCCAGTTTCCCCAACGCGCGGGTTGCCGTATCCCGCAGTTCGAGATTGAGCGATTCGGCGGCCTCCAAAGCCAGTGCCGCCGCCTGAACAATTTTAGGAGATTTGATCTTTCCCAGGGCGTAAAGAATAAACGCTCTCATTGTCGAATCGGTTGCGGATGCATATGCCATAATCATGGGATTAATTGCATCCGCGCCTATCCGGCCAAGGACATGCGCAATAGCCCATTGCGCCTTCAGATCGCCCGCATTGAGGCTTTGTATCAGGGTCGGGATGATCGGCGGCCCCAGGCGGGCTGCCAGGCTGACCGATTCGTCCAAAATGGGGACTAGCTCAGGATGGTCCAGAGCGTCAATGTAGAAAAGAGGTGAAATCATTTCGAAGACCGGTTTTGCCTCACTGGAACCGATTTTGACGATTTCAAGCTCGGCAAGCTCGAGTCCTCGTCTCAAATCTTCAAAGCGCTTGCTTGCCAAGAGAGTCCTTATAGTGCGATAAGTGTCATCTGGCATGGCAAAACCTCCTTGGTGCGGGACTTCAGTTAGCACCCATTATACTCCACCGCGGAGGATGTCCAGCAACTTGTTAGGAGGAAAAAGATGTCTGAATCCAAATACGCAAAATACTTCGTTACGGAAGACCTCATGCCACCCGAGCCTCCCGAGATGATCAAAGCGATGGAAGACCAGGCAAAAGAAGGAAGGATTCTGGACCGGACGATGCTTCTCGGGATTCAGGATTCCATCGTCCCCGGCTGCTCACTTTTCGCCGGATGCGAAATTTTATGGGGATTGCCCGGGGGAAAACCCGTAAGCATCGAACTCCCCCACAGCCATGACTTCGATGAAGTAATCGGATTTGGCGGCACCAACAGGAATTATCCCCGTGATCTGGGCGGAGAAATCGAATTTCTGATAGGCGGCGAGAAACACACCATTACAAAGACATGCCTAATCTTCGTGCCTAAAGGCGTACTGCATTGCCCGGTGACCTTTAACCGGATCGATACGCCCATCTTCATGTTTGAGGCAGCCAGCAAGGCCGTCTATGAGAAGGTGTTCAAGGGGTAGAAAAAAGGAACAAAGGATCAGAGGGAAAAACGAATGAAGGGATAGGCTCTTTATCCGTGACTTCTTTGCGTTTTGCCAAGAAGTTTTTCTTCCCTATTAGAACCAAGCACTTGCGCAACTATACACGGCGTCATAAATAATTGCGCATAGTGCCCGACGCCAATTTGCTATTTATGGTTGGCGATTTGTCATTTTTCAAATAACAAATCACCAATGACCAATGCTTTTGCCTTTGATCCCGAGAAAAGATCAGTGCGCATGAATATATGTCGCCGTGCATATATTCAGAAGCCGACCGCTGAAAACTGAGAGCTGATAGCGCGCGGCTTCTTCATCAGCATTCCACATCCTTTGTTGCGGCTATCGGCAGCGCTAGAGGGAAGAGAGGGCAAAGGGAATGGATTTCATTGAGGCTGCCTTTCCCTCTATCCCTTTGATCCTCTCATCCTCAGATCCTCCAAGTCCTACCGAAAGAGCTGCGGGGCGAATTCGTACAAATACTCGCGCCAGTTTATCCAGGTGTGACCTCCGCCCGTCTCCTTGTACACCGGCGAAAATCCGTGCTTTTTGAGCATCTCCACCGAAGCCTTTGTTGTGTTCAAAAGAAAGTCTTCCGAACCGGTCGCAAACCACAATAATTTTAGATCCTTTTTCAAGGCCGCGTTGTCGAGAGTGGCAAGATGCTGCTGCTCGAAATCGGGAGTGGCCGGAGCCGGCCCCGATGGCGCGGGTGCGCCGGGAGCCGCCGGCGTTTTCGGCCCCGATCCGAATATGCCCGAACTGAAAACCCCGATATAGGCATATTTGGCAAGATCCGAAATGGCAACATTCAGAGTCTGCATGCCGCCCATGGACAGGCCTGCCATTGCGCGATTGCGCCGGTCTGTCAGCACGCGATAGTGGCTTTCGATATACGGCACGATATCTCTGGTGAAATCCTGGCTGAACTCATCGATCATCGGTCCCATGCCCCTTCCCCCTCCCATGCTGAACGATGCGGAGGTGTGCCCCGCGGGCATGACCACGATCATCGGCTTTGCCTTCTTGGCTGCAATCAAGTTGTCGAGTATGAAGCCTGCCCGTCCCACGGAACTCCAGGAGTCGTCGCAGTCGCCTGCTCCGTGCAGCAGGTAAAAGACCGGGTATTTTGCGGATCCCCCCGACTCATATCCCGGTGGAGTGTAGACATGCATGCGGCGATGCCGGCCCAGCGCCGTGGAGTAGTAATGCACGGAAGCCACGACCCCATGCGGCACTTTGGCCGCCTCCATCCAATCTGTGCCCGGAACATAGACCAGGCTCCATACATTGTTGTTCGATTCGCTGACGGAAGGATTACGCGGATCGACTACTGCCACGCCGTTGACCATGAAGGTGTATCGATAGGCACCCGGCACAACCGGTCCGATTGTGGCTTCCCAAACGCCGTTTTCCGCTTTGGCGAACTGAGGGCCGCCGCGCGCCAAGTCCGGAATGTCGCTTGCCTGCAAGCTCACACTCTCCGCCCTGGGGGCAAGGATCCGGAAGACGATGCGCCCGTCCGGCAGGACTTCGGGCGAATTTACCACAGGTCCCTGTTTGGGCATCACAGGCGCTTTCTCTTGAGCCAAAGCGCCCAGACAAAGGGACAAACCGAGAATCAATGCGCACGAAACGCAAACAGATATGGAATGGTTTCGAATCATAGAAACTCCTTAAACCTTAGTTTAAATTCAACAGGATTCACCATAGTTCGCCGGCAATTAAAACACAATTGAAACCTGCAGCCCGACAACGAGAGCTGCAAGATCAGAGGAACAGGTGGTCAACGACTATTTTGACTCCGATGGCGATCAGGATGAGTCCACCCGCTATTTCGACGCGCTTTCCCCAGATGTATCCGATCTGCCGGCCGAGTGCCATTCCGATCGCCGTAAAAGCAGCGGCCACAATCCCGATGATCAAAGCAGGCAGGAAAATTGGGGAACGGATCAATGCAAGCGATAGTCCCACGGCCAGCGCATCAATGCTCGTTGCAATAGAAAGCAAAACCAGCGCCCATCCTGAGGTGGGATCACTGACGGAACGATTTCTTTCTTCATCACCACGCAGGGAACCCCA
>JAEAME010000362.1_pt1 | contig 48895 bp, 44 predicted proteins | sample 8958731 | NCBI WGS metagenome assembly JAEAME01 (sample SAMN16933194, study PRJNA681113) | bioreactor sludge metagenome | isolation source: anerobic bioreactor sludge (Control) | place: India:Bengaluru | collected 2018-10-24
GATGAGGGCAGGTTTGACGTCATTGTAGCCAATCTCGACATCAGGACACTGCCGCGCCTTTGCGTATCGCTAAGGCGCATGATGGCCGAGGGCGCGATCGGTTGTATCTCGGGACTGCAGGAGCAGGACTACGACGAAGTGGCCGCCGTCCTCAATTCGCAGGGCTTTAAAATCACGGCCCGCCATCGTCGCGAAGACTGGCTGGCGATATCCATAGCCTGATTCCGATGTGAGCGCGGGCTTCAGCCCGCAAAAAGCAGCTTAACGGCAATATCAAACACTTGAAATGCCCTGCAATTGAAATGGCCGGGCTGAAACCCGGCCATTCACGTTTTACCAAAGTCATAGGATCATGCTTTTTGCTTCGCCGCGGCGTTAATTCTTTCGGCCGTCAGCGGCATCTGGAATACGCGAACGCCGATCGCATCGAACACGGCATTGGCGATGGCAGCACCCACAGGAACGATGGCCGGTTCACCGCCGCCCTGGGGATCCAGTTCGTCGTTCTTTACCAGGATGGCCTCAATTTCAGGAAGCCACGAGAATCTCGGAATGCTGTAATTGTGAAAATTCTTGGTCAACAGCTGCCCTCCCTTGAAGTGAATATCCTCCGACAGGGCATAGCCGAGCCCCATAGTGATGCACCCTTCCATCTGCATCCTGGAGCCGTCCGGATTGACCGAGATGCCCATATCCTGCACGGCAATGATTCTTTTGACTCGGACCTTGCCGTTCTCGACCTTCACTTCGGCGATTTCGGCGACATAGCTCCCCGCATCCAGCCCGCAGGCGATGCCATATCCGCGTCCGCTCGGGCTCACGGCGCCGGTATATCCAAAGCTTTTCGCCGCCATTTCGAGGACTCGGCGAACCCGCGCATCCGATGTGTTCTTCAGACGAAACTCCAGCGGATCGATTTTCAGTTTCGCCGCCATGATGTCGATCTGCGATTCTCGCGGGATGACGTTGATGTTCGCGCCGTGCGCCCGCCTGTCGCCGATGTTGATCGGATGGTTTTTGGGTGCATCTGTCATCCATCCTCCTTAGCTGCTGGTGAGGTTGTTCGGCACGTCGTAAAACATTTCAGCGCTTCTGTTCCCGGCAAAATATATGTGATTGTCAAAAAAACAGATCTTGCCCGTGCTGTCGACTCCTGATTTGATCTTCACGACTGCGGCCGGGCGGAAGGAGTCGTAGAAGAACTCCTCCTCGCGGGTAAAGGAAACCTGGACGGGTTTTCCTGTGATTTTTGCCAGGCGGGCGGCCTCCAAAGCCTGAGGACCGGCGCTCTTTCCCCCGAATCCACCGCCCACGTATGGTGTGATAACGCGAACCTTCTGACTCTCAACCTTGATTTCCCTGGCAATATCCCCTTGTGTGGGGAACGGCGTCTGCGTTGAAAGCCACAGTGTCATTTTGTCGCCATCCAGTTTTGCGCATGCCGTATGCGTCTCGATAGGCGCGTGCGCCCCGTACCCATTCAGGTAGGTGTGCTGGAAAATGTCCGCTGCTGCCTTTTCTCCAGCCGCCAGATCGCCCCGGCGCTCGCTCTGCTGTGGCCTTGGAGCTTTTTCGATTAAATAGTCGAATATGCTTGTTTCATCGACATTTAAAGAAGGAATATCATATTCCGCTTTAATAAGTGCCCGGGCTTTTTCCGCGGTTTCCGGATCGGGGTGAAGCACGGCGACCAGGCCTTCTTCCTTGACAACGAGGACGCCGGCGATTTTTTCGGCTTCGGCTGTGTCGAAGCTCTTAAGCGTCGCCCCGTGTGCCGGGGGGCGAAGCAATCTTGCGTAAAGGAGGTCCGGGAAGCGGATATCGCCTGCGAACTGCGCCTGACCCGTTACTTTGGCGCGGGCGTCCACCCGGATCGGAGATTTACCGATAATATTGAAGTCGCCGGGACGTTTGACTGAAGGTTTCTTTTCGAGCTTGCGCGTGATCTTCTGGCCCTTTGTTAGCTGAGCGAAAGTCACCTGGCTCTTTTGATCGGCAGTAATGCAAATGATGCCGTTCTTGCATGTCAGCTGGTCCATGGGTGTCTTCAGCTGCTCTGAAGCCATTTCCAGAAGGATTGCCCTGGCCTCTGCAGCTGCGGAGCGGAGCGCGGCGCCATAGACGCGGACAGACATGGAGCCGAAGGTTCCCATATCCCATGGACAAAGGTCGGTGTCACCCATAATCATGGTGATAGAGTCGTACGGGACGCCGAGTTCTTCGGCAGCCATTTGGGCGAGGGCTGTTGTGTTGGATTGTCCTTGCTCGATTTTGCCGGAGAAGCAGGTGATCTTTCCATCTTCGCCGATTTTGAGGTAGGCATTCAGGTCCGCGGCCGCGCCCATGCCGAATCCGCCAAATCCCGGTTTGGCGCCCGGGCCGCCCATCGGGGGCTTTTGCTGTGCAGACAGAAGCGATCCGGCGTTGAAAAGGATGATAACGCCGCCGCCCAGAAGTTTGATAAAATCCCGGCGCTCGAACGCGTCGGCGCCTGAGGTCTCGATAGTTTTTATATTCTTGTTTTTCATGGCGGGCCTCATCTCTTTGCGACACTCTCTATTGCCTGGACGACGCGTTTGTGGGAACCGCAGCGGCAGAGGTTATTTTCCATGCCGGCGATGATCTGTTCACGGGTCAGCCTGGGATTCTTGAGAAGCAGGGCATAGGCGTTCATAAGCATGCCCGGGGTGCAGAATCCGCACTGGACGGCGCCTTGATCCATGAATGCCTGTTGCAGCGGATGCAATTTGTCTCCCTTGGCAAGGCCCTCGATGGTGACGACGTCCTTGCCTTGAACGCGGCTGACTGGCAGGATGCAGGATCGCACGGCCTCCTTGTTGATGATGACCGTGCAGGCGCCGCAGAGGCCGGTGCCGCATCCGTACTTGGTGCCTGTGAGGCCGAGATCCGTGCGAAGCACCCACAACAGTTTCCTGTTGCCGTCGACCTCCAGCACAGTTTGTTTCCCATTCAATTTAAATCGGATTGTTTCTTTCATAGCGACTCTCCGTTAGCAGATTGCTTTGCCGGCTAATTCTACCAGACCCAATACCCGAGACAACAAAAATGGTCTACTTCTTTTCCATAACGCGTGGGAATCGAATAAGAGCAGATTCAAAGCCTCCTTGGTGTTTCGCGGCTTGACTGCGGCTGCGGATGGCCAGCATAGCCATTTGGCCACGTATCCGCGAATATTTTCGACCGCATTATGCGTGCTTCGCAACTTGGGAGTGTATCTGGCTGCCTTTTGTTGTCTTTCGCGCAGGGCAAAGCCAAAAAGAATCCACACCGATCAACGGGGTCAGGCTTCGGTAACCATATCGAGGGGGGCGTCCAAGGGAGAGCCCTGGATTCTCGCGGCGGCCTTTTTCCAGCGGCCCGATGCGTAGTATAGATAACCGACGACGCCGGTCACTGCGAATCCGGCAGCCATTGCAATCCAGATCCCTCTGGTGCCCAGTGGCGTACGCTGCGACAAAAACCAGGCCAGAGGCACGCGCACAAGCCAGAGCGAAATGAGCGTGAGCATCATCGGAATCACTGTTTGCCCTGCTCCGTTTACCACGCCGGCCGATACGAACATCAGGGCAAACAACAAATAGCAGGGTGCAACGATTCTCAAATACTCGACCCCAATGGCCAGCACCGGTTCGTGATGGATAAAAACCGAGAGAATCAGGCGAGGGAAGGAGAACGCAAATATCGCCACAACACCCGAAATCGAGGTTCCAAGCAGCAGAGCCCACTTGAAAATTTCCTTCACACGCTCCGGTTTCCTGGCTCCGAGATTTTGCCCTGTAAGCGCCGTTGCCGCCATCCCTATTGCGATCGCGGGCATGGTGGCCACCATGTCGATCCTTCCTGCCGCCCCAAAGGCCGCAATGGCCGATGCGCCGAAGAAGTTCACATACGTGGTAACAAACGCCTGGCCGATGGAAACCAGCGACTGTTGGATTGTGGCCGGGAAGCCAATTTTACACAATAGCCAGGTGATATGCCTGTCAAACTGAGGCTTTTGTAATTTGATCGTGACGACATGCTTTTTGCGGTTAAGGTAAATGAGTGCAAACGCCAGGCTGCATCCCTGGGAGACCACCGATGCCCACGCCGCCCCGTTCAGTCCCATTTGAGGGAAGGGGCCGATGCCGATGATCATCAGCGGGTCCAGGATCGCATTGAGCACAACGCCCCCGCCCATGAACATCAGCGGCGTCACCGTGTCGCCCAGGCCGCGCAGGATTGAAGAAATGATAAACATGAGATACAGCAAAATCGCGCCGCCAAGCGATATCCGCAGGTAGCTTAGCGCCATTGAGAAAATGGCCTCCGGCGTATCCATCAAGCGCAGCAGAACGCTGCTGAAGGCGATGCCGAGAAGCGTTAACAGGATGCTTATGGATAATCCGAGGGTAAAGGAATTGTCGATCACCTTCTTCATCTGCTCATGGTTCTTTGCGCCGTAGAATTGGGCAACCAGCACCGATGTTGCCATCGTGACTCCGGCGCCGATGCCGATCAGAATAAACATGATGGGAAAGCTGACGGCCGCAGCGCCAAGGCCGTTTTCTCCCACAATATTGCCCACCCAGATCATGTTGATGATGCTGTAGCCGCTCTGGAGCATATTGCCCACAAGCATCGGGATCGAAAAATTCAAAAGGTGACGGGGAACGCTGCCCGTCGTCAAATCTCTGCCGAATCTATTTTCCATTGCGCCGCCGATCGCTCCAGCCCTGCAGATTGCCGGGACTAAAACCTATCATTATAGGCATGGTTTCACAGGAAGCAAGGAGCTAGCCCGCATTTCTCACGGGATTTCGTAGCGAGGCGGCGCAGACGCGCATGGATACAAGGCGCGCGACCGAGGGCCCCGCAGGCGTACTCAACAGTACGTCGAGGAGCCCGACGGAGCGCAACGAAGTAGACATGCCCGGATCCGCCGCCGCAGTAGAAAGCCCGTGAGAAATGCGGGCTAGCCCGGATTATTCATTAAGGTTTGCGGCGGAGCGGCGTAGACGGACATGGGTACAAGGCGCGCAAAAGGAGGATTCCGCAGGCGTACTCGAAAGCACATCGGGGAATCCGACCGAGCGCAACGCCGCAGACATTCCTGGATCCGCCGCCGCAGTAGAAACCTCATGAATAATCCGGGCTGATCTTGGCCGGCAGATGACCCGTGCTCCCCCGGAGGCGGTTTGAGACAAGGGAATATTACAATGTGGAATCTGCAGATCATTAATGTTTTAATTCGAAAGTAACATTCAGGAGGGATTATGAAAAAGAAAAGGATCGGTATTTTACTTGCAGGCTGCGGGGTCAAGGACGGCAGCGAGATTCATGAAGCCACGCTTACGCTTTATTTTCTCGATAAGCTTGGGGCCGAAATCATCTGCATGGCGCCCAACAAGGACCAGCTGGATGTTGTGAATCACGTGACCGGTGCAGCGACATCCGAGAAGAGAAACGTAATGGTGGAAGCGGCACGGATTGCGCGCGGCAATATCCTGGATGTTAAGAAAGTAAAAGCCGATGATCTCGACGCCATCATCATTCCGGGAGGATTCGGATCCGCCAAAAACCTCTGCACCTTCGGCGTGGACGGCGCCGACTGCAGGGTGGATGAAGACGCCGGGCGGCTGCTAAAGGAAATGCACAGGAGTAAAAAGCCGATTGGCGCGCTCTGCATCGCTCCGGCTCTCATTGCACGCCTGTTTGGCCCAGAAGTCGCTCCGGAGGTCACCATCGGCAGCGATCCCGGCACGGCATCCGCGTTGGAAAAGATGGGAGCGAAACACAAAAACGCAAAAGTGGATGAAATCGTAGTGGACAGCGGGAACCGCATCGTCACAACCCCATGTTATATGCTGGCGCAAAGCATTAAGGACGTCGGAGCGGGCGCGGAAAAGCTGGTGGCAAAGATAATGGAAATGGTGGCGTAAAGGAATTCCGGATTCCGGATCTGGACGGCGGGCGGCGGATGCGGCTGATAGATACTGTTTTATTTGATTGGGACGGGACGCTGCTGGATTCGTCGCCGCTTGCGTTTTTCGCTTTCCAGAAGACCTTTATAGAACTGGGGATCGCGTTCGATCATGAGGCGTATGAGCGAACTTATTCGCCCAACTGGTATGAGATGTATCAGGCATTCGAATTGCCGGCGCACCGCTGGCCGGAGGCCGATGATCTTTGGATAAAGCATTATGGGCAGCAAACGGCTGAGCTGGTCGAGGGTGCGCGGGATGCGCTGGGCACATTGAGCGCAAGAGGATACATCCTCGGAATCGTTACCAGCGGGAGCCGGGAGCGCGTACGGCGAGAGCTCAGAGCGCTCGAGCTTTCGGAATTGTTCAGGACCGTCGTATGCAACGAGGACGTCTTTGACAAAAAGCCGCACCCTGAAGGACTGCATAAGGCGATGCGTTGCGTGAACCGGAGTCCCCAAAACTGCTGCTATGTCGGCGACAGTCCCGTGGATGTGGAGATGGGCAGGCGCGCCGGCGTCCAGACGATCGGGATTATTGGCGGTTACCCGAGCAGCAAGGCGCTTCGCGGCACAAATCCGGACTACTGTTTTGACTCTATTGCCCAGCTCCTGCCGCACTTCGGTAAAAACGTCCAGGCAGCAGGGAATCGCCGGCAAAATTTCCGGAAGCATCCCACTACCGCAACAGGACGCAATCGAAAGGACAAATGTGGTGAATAGCCGCGCCGTTGCGGAGAAATCCAGGCTCACGGTTGCGCAATCATCAGGTTGTTGCGGATAAACGACGGCTCACGTACGGCCGGACTTCGACCCGGCCGTCTTATGCGAATGAGGCCTTCTGCCATGGAACTGCTTTGTGATGGCTGAAGCCCGGATCCACATGGCTTGTCTTTTGCTTATCTTCACTTCCAGCGAGCCGGATTCGATTCGTGCATCATTGCATACACCGCGTCGATTATCTGCTCGCGGTTCGGTTTTGAGAAATAGTCGCCGTCCGAACCGTATGCGGGTCTATGCTCCGCGGCATGCAGCGTTCGGGGAGCGCCGTCAAGCCATTGGTATCCGCCCTGGTCCTCAAGCACCTTCTGCATCATGTACGCAGTGGCCCCTCCGGGACAATCCTCGTCTAAAAACAGAATTCGGCTGGTCTTCCTCAGGGACTCGCATATCGCGCCTTTCAGATCGAACGGAATCAGGGTGCGCGCGTCTATCAGCTCCATTTCTATCCCAAAAGCGCGCAATTGTTCGGCTGCTTCCATTGCGATCGGGCAGCATGCGCCGTATGTAACCACAGTAACATCGGTCCCCGGCGCCAGAATCTCCGGAATACCAAGCGGAATTCTGAATTCGCCCACATTGTCCGGCATTTTAGACTTTTTGCGATAGGCGTTTAATACCTCGATCACCAGGGCCGGATCGTCGGATTCGAGAATGGTATTGTAAAAACCCGCCGCCTGGATGGCGTCTCGCGGCACACAGATATAAATGCCTTTCAGAAGGTTCAGAAGCCCGGCCATCGGGGATCCTGAATGCCATATACCTTCCAGGCGATGGCCGCGCGTGCGGATGATGACGGGGGCTTTCTGGCCGCCACAGGTACGCCATCGCAGCGAGGCAAGGTCATCAGACATGGTTTCCAGGGCGTACAGCAGGTAGTCGAGATACTGAATATCCGCAATCGGTCTGAATCCGCGCAAGGCAAGGCCGATTGCCTGGCCCACGATGGTTGTTTCTCGTATGCCGGTATCCATGATTCGCAGTTCGCCGTATTTCGACTGCAATCCGGCAAATCCCTGGTTGACATCCCCCATCCGCCCGATGTCTTCGCCCATTGCGGTCAACTGCGGATGCCTGGAAAACGCGGCGTCAAAGCAGGCATTCAATATTTCATAACCGTGCTTTTCCTGCGAATGGGACGAAAAAACGGGTTTGACCTCAAGGATGTTCAGGGCGGATGAATAAGTTTCGCTGTACAGGCTGGATCCGTAACGCACGGTATTGATGTGCTGCTGCTCGTTTTTCCATGCACGCAGGCCGCGCTGGGCTTCCTGGTCGCCATCTTTCATAGAAGTCAATGCGGCAGAGGCAGAGGCCATCAGGTCGCGGCGGTTGGGATTTCTCAATTGCCGAAGCGCATCGATTATTTGCTCGATCTGCCAGGGAGCAGGCGCCCGGTCAACGGCCTTCTGCATTATCCCGATCAGGGTCCGGCGCTCTTCCTCGATGGGCGAGCGGAATGCGCTCCATGAACGGTCGCGCGCATCGAGAACATGTGCGCGCTCCCCGGCCTCGATTTCATTGAGATACTCGGGCGGAGAGATGGATTTGGCGATGAGCCACTCGCGCATTTTGCGCAGGCAGTCATATTCACGCTCCCATTTCAAACGTTCGGGCGGCTTATAGCGCTCATGGCTGCCGGACGTCGAGTGCCCTTGCGGTTGAGTCAGTTCGACCACGTGAACGACCGCGGGTGCGTGATTGCGCCGGACGTCTTCCGCGACGGCGCTAAAAACGCCGCACAGCCGGGAGTAGTCCCATCCGCATGCCTTGTGGATCGAGATACCCGGCTTGCCGTCCTCGCGTCGCTGAAAGCCGTCGAGTATGTTTGAGATGTCGGCTTTAGCGATTTGCAGTTCATTGGGGACCGAGATGCCGTATCCGTCATCCCAAATGGCCAGAAGCATCGGTACTTGAAGCACGCCGATGGCATTGATCGACTCCCAAAAAACACCCTCCGCGCAAGCGGCGTTGCCTATCGTTCCAAAAGCTATTTCGTCGCCGTGGTTGCTGAAAAAGTTTTGCCCTGCGCGCGCTTCAGGCAGGTGGCGGTACAGTTTTGATGCGAGGGCGAGACCGACAAGGCGGGGCATCTGCCCGCCGGTGGGGGATAGGTCGGCTGAAGAGTTGTAAGTATTGCGCTGATCCATCCACTGACCGTCCGGATCCAGCAGGCGGGTGGCGAAATGCCCTGTCATGGAGCGGCCGCCAAAAAACGGCTCAGCTGACAGATCCGCGTGTCCGTATAGCTGAGCGAAAAATTCTTCCATGCTCAGGATGCCAAGAGCAAACATGAGTGTCTGATCGCGGTAGTACCCGGATCGGAAATCACCTTTGCGGAATGCATGAGCCATGGCAACCTGGGCGACTTCTTTACCGTCTCCAAAAATGCCGAATTTTGCTTTCCCGGAAAAGACTTCCTGCCGGCCGATGATGCTCGTCAGGCGGCTTCGAAAAGCAATTCGGTAGTCCTCCAGGATGGTGTTGGCGTCGAGCCGCGGTTGCTCCATTCCCTTGATCACACGGCTATTGTACCAGACTTGTATGGGTATTAGAGATTCGGATTGACATGAAGATCGTGGATGAGCGAGAATATTGCATCCCCTCGAGCAGTCCTTGACGGTTGCGCCCGTGAAATTCAAGGGAATAGCTGTGGAATCGTCCGGTTTCGTTGTTATAGATGCACAATTCCGTCCTGTATACGCCAACCAGGAATCCATTAAAATTTTGGGATACCCGAACATTTACGCGAATATTCATTCCCTGGACGGCATCCTGACGCAGAAAATCGTCTCTTTTCTGCCGCATGATTTCACCAGCGGACACAGGGTATGCGCCATACAGTTTCAGTCCGGAAGGCGTCTCTATCACTGCCGCGCGTTTGTGGTGGAAAATCACTGGAGCAGCGATACGCCGGAAAAGAGGATCGCACTGGTTATGGAGCGCGGTCTTCCGGATTCGGCGCGAACCTCCAAACAGAAACGGATGCTGGCTGGGATGTATGAAGATCCGTTCAGCTTTTCTCCGGATCCCAGGTATTACCAGTACAGCCGTGGACACAGCGATGTCCAGAACTCTCTTCGAGGCATGGTGTTGAACCGGCGCGGCGTCGGCGTCGTCATAGCACAGGCGGGGATGGGTAAAACGGCAATGCTCGGATATCTTATAGAAAGCCTTCGCAACGATGCGGAGTTTGCCGACATATCCGGATCTTTTGAAAATATGGGCGAACTTGTCCGCGCTGCCATGGCTGTTTTCGGCGTAAAAAGAATCAGCCGCAACCTTCCCGAAAATCTCCAGCTGTTCGAGGAGTGGCTGCTCTTGCGAAATCGAATCGATCAGAGGGTGGTTTTAGTTTGCGACAACGCCCATGACCTCGATGAGCGGACAATCCAGAACCTATGTTCCCTGTCTGAGCTTGGCGGATGGCAGCAGAGGCTCCTGCAGATAATATTTTCGGGGAGGCAGGAGTTGGCGGTCAAGCTGACAGAGCCGCAGCTGATGGCGGTCAGCAAGAGCATTAACGTTTTTTGCAAACTCAATCCCATGGACCAGGCCGAGGTTCACAGCTATGTGCTGCACCGCCTGCGGATTGCAGGATGCAATCACCAGGCCTTCACCCCGGCAGCGCTTTCTGCAGTGGCGCTGTATTCGCGGGGCGTGCCGCTGAACGTCAATATGATCTGCCGCCACTGCTTGTCAGTGGCATCGAGCAGCAATTTGCCCGTTATTGACGAAAAGACCGTCGCTGACTCCGCTTATGACCTCGTCCTGAGAACGCAGCCCTCCGGGGCAGGGGACTGGCCGTCGTCTTTGTTCAGCGGAGAAATCCGGCCCTCATGCGGTCGTTTGCGGGATCGTCGAGGACTCAAACTCGTCCGGAAAACCTGCACCGCAGAATAATTTGAGAATCCAAACGACCGCGGCACAGGAGCTTGAATCATCGCTTGTGTTCAAGCATTTGTCCGGCTGCAACAACTTCCGGGTTGTCCGCATCCGCCTTCTCCCAGTCGGTCAGGAAAGTCTGCGCTTCGCGTTGAGCTTCCTCCAGGGCATTTTGCTTTTTAAGCAGCCTGGCCAGGTGAAAACGGGCAAGCCCGTAATGCGGATTGTATAGAAGAGCATCGCGATATGCCTGTTCGGCTTCAGGAAGGCGCCTGATCTGCTCGTAGATTTGTCCGATCTCATCGAGAAAAAACGCTTGGTCATAGTGGGTGCTCCAATATCCCAGCTTCGACTTTATCCACTTCAGATCGTTGATGGCCGTTTCCGCTTCCTGGATTTTGCCGTCCTCCGCCGAGATCCTCGCATGCAGATGCAGGTAATACTTGTATGCAGGTTTGTAGTTCATTGCGTTGATCGAGCTCGAATGCAGAATGGCGCGAAGCCGGGCTAGCGTCCGGCGCGCCGCAGGCATGTTGTTGAGCCCGATCTCGGACAAGCCTTTCAACCAGATCAGCTCGTCGTTCGGCGCATCGAACTGGACGGAGCCGACTATTCCAAGGCCCCGTTCGCACATCGAAAGCGCCTGGTTCAGATCCCCTTTGCGGAAATACAGGTAGGCTAGAGCCGCGTAATACTGAGCCTTGACGCTTGCTTCCGGAAGGTCGAGAAAGGACTTTAGATCTTCCGATGCAGCCTTGTTGCGCCCGCCTCTCATCTTAATGAAAGCCAGGTTCCGGCTGGCGTATGACATCTGGGGATCCATCTGCATCGCCTTCAATTTCATCTCTTCGGCCTTGGCATAATCTCCTGCCTGCATATAGGCGTCTCCGAGACTGTCGTATGCGTTGGCCGACGGATCCAGTTCGATGTAGCGGCGGCATGCGATCAGGGCCTGGGAGTGATCGCCGCGCCATGAATAACAGTAGGCGAGATGGTTGTAGGCAAGTTCGTAGGCGCTGTCAAGGCTCAGGGCATCCTGGTATTTGATTATCGCTTCGTCTGCGTCGGCAGTGTGGAAGTAGGATTCGGCCAGTTCGTACAAATATTCGCGTTTGTACGGCTGGAGCCCTATCAGTTTCTGCCACTGGACTCTTTCCTCGAACGGCATTCCGAAGACGCGTGCCAGGAAAGCTTCAATTCGTATCTGATCGACTTCGGTAAGGGCGTTCGCCTGTTTGCGTGCGGCCAGGATCTCCGTTTGAGCGGCGTCCCACTGGTTTTGAAAAACGCGCACTTCGCCCAGCATGAGATGGGCAAGCGCGAGATTGGGATCGATCTGCAGCGCCGAGCGGAGTTCACGCTCGGAGGAGTTCATATCATAGCGTTCCCATGCTTTTGCCCCACGGTAATAATGGCGGAGGGCGTCCCAACGCGGAGATAGGAGCTGCACGGCAGTGCGATATTCGGCCTGCGGTCCGGAAATGTGCCGCTCGAAAAGCCCCGGATCGTACTGTTTCAGCGTATTTTGCGCCAGCTGATCGATGCCTTTGTTCAACAGGCCATCGACTCCCCAAAAACGGGATACATTCGGAATCTTTCTGCCGCGCACGGTCCACTGGATGCGCATCTCCAAATGGCCCAAAGAATCTTCTACTTCTCCGGATACGAGCACGGCGGGGTCCCGCATCTCCCATTTCCGGGGGAACAGTCGTTGCAGCAACGGCGTTGCGCGGCCCTTGGATTGTTCGGCCGCTCTGCGATTTCTCTCGATTGTCAACAGATGGGCAAATTCCTGGCGGTCCACCACCGTGACATCGGGAAACTGGGAAAGGGTTCTTCGAAGAACAAAGGCGACCAGCTGCGCGTTTACGGATTCGGATCCGCCCGCGAAATCCTCCACTGCTATGCAGGGGACGTAATTCGAAGTCCGCAGCAGGAGGAAGCTGGCGACGACGATCGCGAAAACCGCAGTGATTGCAGCAATGAGGAGTGCTCTCGGGCCGCATAGAAGGGACAGCTTGCGCAAAACGTCGCGAAAACGGCGGGCTGCGCCTGACTGCAAATCCTGTACGGGTGCGCTTTTCATCGAGTCCTCGGCGCCGCCGGCGATGGCGCGGCGGGCGTCGATGGCGATCCCGCGCTTCAAGTCGAGATCGCGCTTCAGGCGCTTCAGGTCTGCGCACAAATCGGCGGCAGTCTGATGCCTGAGATCGCGGTCTTTTTCCAGAAGCTGCATAATGATGTCGTCCATGCGCTCCGGAATCTCCGGATTGAGCCTGGACGGCGGCTCCGGCATCTTCGTCAGAATCTCCTGGAACAGCACGGATTGTGTGACACCCTTGAATGCGGGAATTCCGGCAGCCATCTGGTAAAGCACGGCTCCGAGGGAAAACAGATCGGTGCGCGCATCCAATTCCTCCCCCAACGCCTGTTCCGGAGACATATAGGGCAGGGTTCCCACCGTAACATGCGGAGAGCTTACGAATTCCTCAGCGATCGCCTGCGGACGCACTGCCGAGGGCGAATCGGAAGCTGTCGGAAGCGGAGCTCCGGAAGAGAGTTTTGCGAGACCAAAATCGAGGATTTTGGCCAGGCCGCGCTTTGTGAGGAAGATATTCGCGGGTTTGATGTCGCGATGAATGATTCCCTTGGCGTGCGCCGCTTCCAGAGCGTCGGCAAGCTGGAGAACGATTCGGATAATATGATCCGCGGGCATCGGCTTTCCCTGCATCATTGCTCGCAGCGTTTGTCCCTCGAGCAGCTCCATGCTGATATAGTGGCGCCCCTGGTACTCGCCGATTTCATAGATCGTGCATATGTTCGGATGATTGAGGGCCGAAGCGGATCGTGCCTCTCGCTGAAACCGCTGGATGTAGGATGGATTTACTGCAAGGTTCTCGGGGAGGAGCTTCAATGCCACTTCGCGGCCGAGTTTTGTGTCGCGGGCGCGATACACCACACCCATTCCCCCTGCGCCAAGCTTTTCCAGAAGCTCATAGTGCGCAATCATCTCGCCCATGTGAACGATCTCCGTCGTTTTGATCTATAGAACCTCAGCAGCATACCTCAAAGCGCCCTGAGACTCAAAAGCTCTAAATTGGCTGCGCGAGGCCTCGATGAGTTTGGTTGAAAAGTCTTTAAAAACAGGCTGAAAACAATATACTGTGCATGAAGAAAAGGCGGAGAACATGGCATTTGTTCGCCGGAGTGGTCTTATAAGGCGGAGTGGGCGCCACAGGACTCGAACCTGTGACCCCTGCGGTGTGATCGCAGTGCTCTACCAGCTGAGCTAGGCGCCCTCAAAGCATGTTTTTAGCATTCCGGTCTCGATTTGTAAATAGGCAGATTTGCGGTTAGGTATACTAAAAGGAGAAAGCTCGATGCTTAGGAAAGTGCGCTTGTTCGGATGCGTGATATCCCTTTTTGCATGCTCGACATTTCTTGCGGCGGCTGCCGTTCAGGATGAGACTCTGGAAGATTTTAAATATAAGGAGGACTACGACAGGGTTCAGTCCATTGTCAAGACGGCCGATGTGATCAAGCGGGCGGAGCGCATGGTAACGCTCTATGGCGACAGGCGTGACATGAGGGCCGAGCTTCGCGACTACGCCGACAATATATTCGCAAGAGATCTGGAAGCGCTGATGAAACAAAACAAAAACGCTCCACTGAAGAGCATTTGCGAGCGCGTTTTAAAGATCCGCCCAAGGTTTGGAGAGGCGCATTTTTTCTATGGAGTTGTGCTGAAGAGGGAAAGGAAAATCGATGAGGCGCTGAAGGCGTTCGCCCGGGCATACGGGATCGATAATCCGCTTAAGGCAAATGCGAAGCAGCAACTGGATGTTACATACAGATCCACGGGAGGGACGCTTGCTGGAAAGGAAAAGCTGATCAAAGAAGCCATGAAGGATCTGAAGTAATCTTCGGTTTCCAGGCTACACAAGCACCAAAACAGCTTTGCTGGCCGGTGCCGTCAGGGGATCCTTGGGCTCTGCCGGTGAGGAGGGATTTATTTGGCGGATGCTGCGGTGTGTCCTGTTCCATGCGGCTATGACAGCCGGGAAGATAGCTCCGCAGAGCGCAGAATAGCGAATATCGAACCGCGAAAGTCAGGGCCTCGAAATTCGCTCTGAGCTGCTCGATATTCCGCGGTTGAGGGAGCTGCTGAGAAAACAATTGTGTCGGACGACCCGTCCATCCCCGGACAAGGGCCAAAGGCACCTGGCCGGGCGAAGTTGCCGTTTTCATAAAAACCCTATCCATAAAGCATCGTCCTGCCGCAGCCGATAACTGTAAAGGGCTACTGATATGGTTTTGGAGAGGCAGGGCACCACTCCATCGCGCAAACAGGTCGGATACTTTTGCCATTTCAGGAGTGGTGAAAAACACATGGGCGGTATCCTGATCACGGATCAGGTCGGGATACCCATCGAATTCAAATACACCGAGCCGGTAACTGCCACCAAACTGCATAGGATTCTCTATGGCTCGGTTCTGGATAAATATCTGCACGAAACAGTTATCCGGGACCGGCTGGCACGAGAAGTCCGGAGCATTCCCGAATACTTCATCGCAAATTATGACGAAAAAGAGTATCTCGGTCGCGTTGCGTCCAGAGAAATGGTGGCAATTCAAAAGTGCAGTTTTCCTCCGGAAGAGGCAAAGGGCGCATTCACGCGAGTCCGGGAGCGAGAAGCCATAATACAGCTCGATAATGACGGGATTTTTCTGCGGCTGGCATTTTCAACTCCTGACGAAGCCGCACAGCTCGACTTGGCGGCGTGGCTCCAGGATCTGGCATGCACAATGGATATACTCGAGCCGCTGGAAAGAATACAGGCTGCCCTGACTAACATATGCGGCGAAGCAAAGAAAAGCTGAAGATCCGGCTTTTGGCCGAATGCCGGTTTCGAAAAGAGGGAATTGTGTCCGGCTTCAGGGATAGGCTTTCCCGGAATCCTCTCACTAGTCCGCGCCAGGGTGCGGTCAAAACAGAATCGCTATTGGTCGAATCCCGTTCCGTCAACCTCGATGATTCACTGCAGGTGTGCCCTGCGGTGAAGAACGGACTTGCATCTATCGCGGACGCCGATCCTCTGGCGGCCAGGATGAGCCTCACCGGCGAAACTGATAAAACTGTTCGGGAAATCAGTCTTCTGGAAAATGCAGTCGTTTTCGAACTGGCGCTTTCGGGAAAGTACGATGCGTCGATTCGCGAGGAGGCATTATCTTTCGGATCGTTTCCGGGCATACACTCGCTGAAATTCAATATGGGCGAAGTGCGCGTTCGGGAGGTTTTTCCAGGTTTTGTTCCGGGCGCGAAGGACGGGGGCCGGTTTCTCATCGCATATCCCGCGATCCCGATTCCGAGATACAAGATAGCGCGACTTCTTCATACAAGGAGAAGTGTAAGAATGGAGACGCTGGAGGATTCCGAGCGCAACAGTTTTCTGCGCGAAGCGGAGATATTGAAGGGCGTCCGCCCGGATCGTGCGGAGCTGCTTGCGGTTTTCAGACGCGTGCCGATCGAGGTTATTTCGCGGCTGCGCTTTGTCGCGGAAACAAAAATCATTCGGTACAGCGTTGTCGAGGGGCTTGTCCCGACGAGCACAAGAGTGCATGACATGGCAGCTGTGCGCGATACGGCCAGCGGTGAGGTATTTTTATTACCTCATCGCACAAAATTCCGGGCCGTTCCCCTGAATTAGTATTGCAGCGCGGCAAAGCCCGCGAGAGCGGGCCGAGGATCTATGACTCTATTGCGCACCAAAATCGGCGGTTTCTATCTCATGAAGCGAATCGGCGGAAACGGAATCTCCGAGGTTTACCTTGGCATTCAACCGAAAACGCATGCGCGGCGTGCTTTTAAAATCATGAGGAAGTGCGGCGCCGTGAGCCCATCCTCCAACGCCCGCTTCATGCGGGAAATCGATACAATGCGCTCCATGTCTCATCCCGGCATCGTCCGTATTTGGGACTATGGAGTTATGGAGGACTGCTATTATTATGCAATGGAATATATGCCGGGAGGCAATCTGGGAAGCCGCATCGAGCATGGAAGAATACCGGTGGATGAAGCAATCACACTTTTTCTTCCCGTGTGTGCGGCTATGGCATATGCGCACGATTGCAGCGTAATACACGGCAACCTGAAGCCCTCCAATATCCTTTTCAACAAAGCGGGGAAGCCGGTCATCTCGGATTTTGCATTAACGGGAGTTCTCAATTTTGAAAAAACTCCCACATCCCTCCCGTGCAATATACTTGGAACGATAGGGTACCTTGCCCCGGAGCAGCGACTCAGCGAGAAGAGAGTCAGCCGGAGAGCGGATGTTTACGCATTGGGCGCAATCCTATATGAGATGCTGATGGGATTTCCTCCGCTCGGAAATTTTCCAAAACCTGCCGAGGTCTTTCCCGGATTCCCCGATTCTCTCCAGGAGGCTTTAACGAAGTGTCTCGCAACGGATCCCGAGGAAAGGCAGGAAAATGCGGGACAGCTCGAACTCGAGTTCGAGAAGCGGAGCAACATGGCGGTGCCGGGAACGAGGCTGCTGAATCCTGTCGTCATGCCTGGAAAGAAGACCTTTGCCATCGGCGATGGCGATTCGCTGCCGCCGGTTAAGGGCGACCGGATTGAGTCCTGGTTCCACGTTCTGCGCACCGGGACGACGCGTGAGCGCCTCGCAGTGGTGAGGGAAATGGTCGATGGAATTTTGCCCTCGGAGGCAAAAACCCTTGTTAAGCTTTATCCGGAAGAGGGAGACCGCGTGCGCTGGGGTTTGATTCGAGTCCTGGGCGAACTGAAGATCGAGGCTGCGGCATCGCTGATTTTGAACGATCTGCGGAACTCGTTTCATACGGAGTGCGCGATCGAAGCTCTGGGAAAGATCGGATCCGGCGACGCGTTCGCCGCGGTTCGGGACCACATTATCGAGCATCCGGAGCACGCGGCAATCGGTCTGTTGCCTCTTGCCAGAATCGGGAAGCTGAAGGCGGCGCGATTCATTCATAAATACCTCGACCATGAAAGCGCTGTTCTGCGCCAGGCAGCCATTCACGCGCTTGCATCCATCCGCTCAGGAGAATCTCTGCAATATTTAAAAGAACGGCTTTGTGTGGAGTGCGATGAGGCCGTCAAAACATCCCTGTTTCACGCCGTGCATTCGCTGCAGGCCGTATTGCTTATGGATGCAGCGACCATCCAGAAAATCGAGAGCCTTCCCGCGGCTCGAAATTTCTGAAAGACACAAAAAGCTTGTGCCGCATCCTCGGGAGCAAGCAGCCTCCGGCGGCCCCGATAGCGAAGCTGTATGTTTTCGTGGTCCGGATTCTGCGCGGAATCCGCAGCGGGCGCGCTCGCAATTCTGCCGGCATGTACTTGCACTTGCGAACAGGGAGGGATACGCTATATCAATGTGTTTTATAACCCTGCTGACGGTTCTCATCGTTTTGGGATCCGATACCTTCACGGAACCCTCATATCCTCCGCACGCCGTGGCCGGTGGAACTGTTGTCGCGCATTTGCGCGCCGTACCGGGAGGCGCTGCGCAGGTGGATATCGTTTCAGGCGAGGAGCCCTTTGTAAGCTCCTGCAAAGCGGCGCTGCAGAACTGGAACCTGCCTTCTGAAAAGCACGGCGCAAATCTCGTGGTCGTGCATTTCCGCCCGCCCAATATCTATTACATGGGCTATGAGGGAGAGCGGGTGCGCTGTTCGGATGCAGACAAATCCCTGCCATGTCCGGTGTATGTTGTCGGACCGGCATATCCTGCGCAGTCTTCAGCTCAGGGAATGGTGATTCTCAGGCTCGAAATTGGGGATGATGGGCAAATACAGTCTGTGCGGACGATCAAGGGTATGGGAGTCTTTACGGAGGCAAGTGCGGATGCCGTCCGCAAATGGCGGTTTACCCCTTCCATTGATGAACGAGGCGTGAAGAAAGCATCCAGCGCCTATGCGGTATTCGTTTACAGATTCCCTGTGATTCAGTTGAAAGAGTAGAAATTGGTGGACGATGGGGGGATCGAACCCCCGACCTCCGCATTGCGAACGCGGCGCTCTCCCAGCTGAGCTAATCGCCCACACTCAGTACGGCGGGATGGCATTATCCCCGATGACCGGATTACTGTCAATTGATTCTGAGATTCCCTAAAAAACCCGCGGATCCATTGCCACAATGGAAAAACTCCGTGCTATACTAGAAATTTAGACGTGTGTGCTCGTTTTTTTGTATAACCCAATCGAGGATTTAAAGATTGTCCGGAAAGAGGAAAATACCCCCAAAAACTGCAGCCCTGATCGATAAGTTTCTGGAAGCAATCATCGATCAGTGGTACTTGAGCGTAAGCGATTACTATATCACCTCGGAGAAGAAGGCCGAAAATCCAGGCATCGATGCCCCGGAGGAACTAAAGCGCTTTCACGATGAAAACGGCCACAGGATCAAATTCAACAAGCGCGATCTCGATTTCACGTACGGCCTGTGTTTTATGCCGGGAGGCGAAAGCAGCATCCTCGAAGCGAGCGTCAACAACAAGGTACCGAACTTCAATTACGGCGAACTTGTGCGGCGGCTTGCGGCCTATTACCAGGCGAACAAGGACAAGCCCGTAGAGGGATTCAAGAAGCTGAGAAAGGTCCATAATCGCGATATTTTCCGCCTCCCCGAGGATCTGAACGGCAGCATCACGCTGGAAACACGGGAGGGCAAGGCAGATATTGTGCGCCTTTCGTTCGGGATCGAGGAGGAATACCTCGATGAGCTCCTCTCCGAACCGCCCAATTTCATGGAGCTGATTCATCAGTATTGCGTGGCGCCGCTCCGACGGGTGTACGCCGACGTTTACAGAATAAAGCGGAAATAAGCTGCCGTAATTGATTTCTGAAGACGGGCGCCGGGTGGATTGCCGGGACGATCTATTTTGGATCGGATTTTGCCGGCGACAGCGCGGGATTCAGCGGTATGGTAAAAGGTCCAATCGTCTTTCGCGTCCCCTCCTCCTCCAGTCTGGGAATGAAGAGAGTGCTTCCCACAAAGAGATTTCTCTGCGGATCCGGATTGAAGAAGAAGAGAAATCCGCTCGTGGTGTTGCCGGGTTCCAGAAGCTTATTGGTAAGATCTTTCTCCGCGAAATCGGCGAGGGGCGTACCCAGCCTGCGCGAAGCGGGAGCCGACCGAGTGCGATCAGACATTTTGTCGAGGGCTGCGCCCGGAAATAGATCTTCCGCAACGGCGGCCGCGGGAGTCGTATAGAGCTGCTGCGCGGACTCTGTGACAAGCGTGATATTTCTGGTTCGAACCAGAAGAAAATCCTGCGTCGAATTATGAATGATGACGTGCAAGGGGAAATAGCCCCTGCTGTTCATCTTTTTATAATCGAAGGCCTTGTAGGATTTCTCGTCTGTCGTGTATGGATCCAGGGCAATCGTTACGCCGCCAACAGTCGTTTGAGCCGGGTAGGATTCTATCGGAAGAACCTTAACGATCTTCATCCTATAATCGGCAGCCGTCAGGGATACGGCACCTACGAAAAACCAAAGGAATTGAAGCCACCTTTTCATAGTGGGAATATCATAGCATACATTTGGAAAAATTTTCGGTGGCTGAGAAATACTATTGGGTTTCAGGTTTCAGGTTGCAAGTTGCAGGTTCCAGGTTATAGCGGCATATTGGCAGTTTTAGACCAATGCCTTGGTATTATCCATAGCACTTCCAGATTAGATTCCTGATTCAAATTGCCGTCCCAGTCATTCAAAATCCGGAAATGCCTGCAACCTGAAACCTGCAACCTGTAACCTCACGATAAGCAGCAAATGTCGGAAAAGAAAAGATGTGCACTTGGCAGTATCTTATCATAATGAAAGATTTACAATAACCGACTCAGATTCTATATATCATATGCGCTAAACAGCGTGGCCATAATGATTGAATGGAAACAAGCAAAAAGGTGCGACTTTTGAAGGAGGAAATACATGAGTAAGATTATCGGCATTGATCTGGGCACAACAAACTCCGTCGTGGCGGTAATGGAGGGTGGAGAGCCGAAAGTCATCACAAATCCCGAAGGAAGCAGGCTCACGCCTTCCGTTGTAGCGATGGGAAAAAACAGTGAGCGGTTTGTCGGACAAGTGGCAAAGCGTCAGGCAGTCACAAACCCTGAAAACACAATATTTTCCATCAAAAGATTTATGGGGCGGAAGCTGGCTGAAGTAAGCGAGGAGCAAAAGCTTGTACCCTACAAGGTCGTATCCGGACCCAATGGAGATGCCCAGGTAAGGATGGGAGACAAAGCCTATAATCCTCCCGAAATCTCAGCCATGGTTCTACAGAAGATGCGGCAGTCGGCAGAGGAATATCTTGGAGAGAAGGTCGAAAAAGCTGTTATTACTGTTCCCGCATATTTTAATGACAGTCAGAGGCAGGCTACCAAGGATGCCGGTAAAATCGCGGGGATGGAGGTTGTTCGTATCGTAAACGAACCTACTGCAGCGGCCCTTGCCTATGGCTTGGACAAAAAGAAGGACGAAACCATAGCCGTATATGATTTCGGCGGGGGCACGTTTGACATTTCCATTCTGGAGGTAGGAGAAGGCGTCGTCGAAGTCAAATCGACCAATGGCGACACGCACCTTGGCGGAGACAACATAGACCAGAGACTGATGGACTGGATAATAGAAGAGTTCAAGAAGGATCAGGGGATCGATCTCTCCAAGGACAAGATGGCCCTGCAGAGACTCCGGGAAGCCGCCGAAAAGGCCAAGATGGAGCTTTCCACAGTGATGGAAACGGAGGTCAGCCTCCCCTTTATCACCGCGGACGCATCCGGCCCAAAACATCTGAGCATGCGACTGACCCGCGCCAAGTTCGAGCAGATGGTCGAAGACATTCTCCAACGGTCCATGCCTCCGTTGAAGCAGGCTCTCGTGGACGCCGGTTTGAAACCCGGGGACATTGATGAAGTGGTTCTGGTGGGCGGATCCACGCGCATTCCGCGCGTACAGCAACGGGTTCGCGAATATTTCGGCAAAGAGCCGCACAAGGGAGTAAATCCGGATGAGGTCGTCGCCGTGGGTGCCGCTATTCAGGCCGGAGTTCTCGCCGGAGACGTGAAAGATCTGCTTCTGCTGGATGTGACGCCGTTGTCTCTCGGAATTGAAACTCTTGGAGGCGTATTCACGAAGCTCATCGACAGAAACACAACGATTCCAACGCGAAAATCAGAGATCTTCTCCACGGCTGCCGACAATCAGACCTCTGTGGAGATCCACGTGCTCCAGGGAGAGAGGAGCATGGCAAGGGACAACCGGACGCTGGGCAAATTTCACCTTGTAGGGATTCCTGCTGCTCCCAGGGGGGTGCCTCAGATCGAGGTGACGTTCGATATCGACGCCAACGGCATTGTGAACGTTTCCGCAAAAGACCTGGCGACGAGCAAGGAACAGAAAATCACCATCACGGCATCGAGCGGACTCAGCAAGGAAGAAATTGACAAGATGACGAAGGATGCGCAGGCGCACGCCGACGAGGACCAGAAGAACCGTGAGAAGATCGAGGCCAAGAACAAACTGGATGGTCTTATCTACAATACTGAAAAGATCCTGAAGGAGAACCGCGAGAAAATTGCGGAGGCGGACGCCGCTTCACTCGATACCGCGTTGGCGAATGCAAGAAAGACGCTGGAGAGCTCAAGCGAGGCCGGCGAGCTGAATGCCGCCATCGAGGAACTGACGAAGGCTTCGCACCGCCTTGCCGAAATCATGTATCAGAAAACCGCCGGGCAGCAGCCGCCGCAGGGCGCGCCGGGCGCGGATCCGGGATTTTCTGGTTCCGGGACGAAACAGGATTCCGGGAAAAAGGAAGATGAAGTGATCGACGCAGAATACGTCGATATGGACAAAAACGAATAGCGCGGATTTAGGATTGCGGATTTCAGGTTCCAGGTGGTCGATTAAGCGGCGCGTTTGCCAATAGGGCGCCTGGAATCGGTAATCCGCTAAAGATATCGGGCCGGCGTTAGGGAATCCTATGCCAAAAAACGCAGATTATTACACTGTTCTGGGTGTTCCGCGAGGCGCCAAGGATCCGGAGATTAAAAAGGCATACCGGCGCATGGCGAGAAAAAATCATCCCGATGTCAATCCGGGAGATAAATCGGCGGAAGAACGGTTCAAGCGGATACAGGAAGCCTACGATGTGTTGAGCGATCCGAAAAAGAGAGCGATGTACGACCAGTACGGCTTCTACTCCGAGAACTTCAAGGAACAGGCCGGGCAACAGGGCAGAGGGTTCGGCGGAGGATTCCCGGGAGGCTTTGATTTTTCGGGAATGGATTTCAGTTCCGATGGCCAGAGCAGTTTCAAAGACATTTTCGCCGAATTCTTCGGCGGAGGAACGGGGCGCAGAGATACTGGAGAGCCGCAAAAAGGCGAGGACATCGAGCATCACCTGAATATATCTTTCACCGAAAGCATTCAGGGATTGTCCACGCGAATGACCATAAGGCGCAACAGCACTTGTTCGCTATGCGACGGCTCGGGGATGGACCGGTCGGCCGCTCAGAGCACCTGCCCTCGGTGCCAGGGAACGGGACAGGAAGCCAAGGCTCATGGTTTTATGCGTTTCTCGAGTCCATGCCGGACGTGCGGAGGGAGCGGCCGCACAGGAAGGCGTTGTACTGCGTGCAATGGATCCGGAAAGGTTCCGTCTCAGGAGACCATTACTGTCAGGATTCCTCCGGGAGTCGCGCACGGATATCGCATGAGAGTTCCTAACAAGGGCAACTCCGGGCGAATCGGCGGAACGCCGGGAGATTTGTATCTGATCATTTCGGTGCGGCCTCATGACTTCTTTCGAAGGGAAGGGAACGATATTGTATGCCAGGTGCCGATCACGGTTACCGAGGCCGCTCTTGGAACCAAAATAGAGATCCCTTCGATCGATGGCAAAACGCTTTTGCGTATTCCACCCGGGACGCAGGGCGGTCAGAAGTTCCGGCTTCGGGGCAAAGGCGCCCCTTCGCTTCGCGGCGAAGTGCGAGGCAACCAGATTGTTGAAGTGAGGGTGGTCGTGCCGAAAATAGCGGATGAGCGCTCGAAGGAAATCCTGAGGGAACTGGCTCGTCTGAATCCGGAAAATCCGAGGGCGGGGACAGCCCAAAACTGATTGGACGGAGAGTGAGTTGTGAACCCACGAAAAAAGGCAGGCTACATGATCAGCTCCGTGGCGGATTCATACCAGATACATCCGCAGACGCTTCGATTGTACGAACGGCTGGGTTTGCTGACTCCTTCGAGAAGCGACGGCAACACGCGGCTCTATACTGAGGAAGACCTGCAGAGACTGGAAATCATATTAACGTTGACGCGGGAGCTCGGCGTGAACCTTGCCGGTGTGGAAGTCATCCTCAACATGCGTGAAAAAATGGAGCAGATGCAAAGGCAGGTTGAGGAAATGATAGAATTTGTTCGTGAGCAGATTTCCCCGGCAATGGCCGGCTCTCTTCACAAAGAGCTTGTGCGCGTGCCCGCCGCCAAAATAGTGAGGACTTCCAGATGAAGTTTCCGATAATCGCCAGCCTTCTGCTTGCTGAGGCTCTATGCGCTGCATCGGCGCGGGCGGAGGGTAATGAACCGTCCTACAGACAATCCTACGTTATTCTGATAAAGGGGGACATTGCCGGAAGTGAGAATGTCACCGAAGGAAGGGATGGGGATGGCAACATACTGTCTGCATCCGATCATGAGGTCTTCGTGACGGACGGACTCGGCACAAAGCGCATGGCGTTCGCCACAAAACTGCAGCTGGCAAAAGAAAGCTACGCGCCTTTGCATTATTCCTACAGATATACAACCGGGGAGTCCGGCGACAGCTATGAGGTGGTGGTCAAAGACGGGCAGATAAATAGAACTCTCATCAGAAACGGGCGTATGAGCGAAGCAAAGGCGCTTCTAAAGCCGGATACCATAATTCTGGATTTCAACGTGTACCACCAGTACGACTATCCGGCGATACGACGCGGCAAAAGGAGGGCGGCAGCTGTTCAGTGATTTCGTCCCGCTGATCGGCAGCGATATTCCGATAGCGCTTACGTCGCTTGGGAACGGAGAGCTGCGGCACGAAAAGGGCTCTCTGGCGGTGAGCAACTATAAAATTGAATTTGTGGGCATATCCGGAGGCAGCCTGTCGGTGGATAAAAACGGGCGGCTGGTGAGGCTGGTAATTCCCAACCAGGATCTGGAAGTGCTGCGCAAGGATCTGCTGCCCGCTAAATCCTCCGACTGAAGCGGTATTCCCCGTTGCTCCCCGGACAACAAACAGATTTCGCCGACTTGAAAGATGGAAGCCTGAATATCAAACGGCAAAATCCGGCACCGCACGCCGATATTCACCCCTTACCGCCTATCGGGCTCGATCAGGCGTCTCCGGGAGATTGTCCGATGCAAAGTCTCCGGCGCCGCCGGAGTATATTTATTGCGGTTTCACGCAGGCTGCGGGTTCCAGGATCTGCTTTTTCAGGAACTGCTCCGTTTCCTCTTCGTTTACCATCGCGGAATTCACGTAGCTGTAGAGGACGAAGGTACCCACAAATTCCTGCTTCGCTCCTTTGCGGAATGCAGTGACACGCGCAATGGGACGCCTAACTTTAGCGGATCCGATTTCCTTTAAACCGAGCGTGATCCGAACCGTAAGCGCGCACTCGTCCGTTTCGTCTGCAGTGCTCTTCTTGAGAACCTGCTCGAATAGCGGGAGGAAAGCCCTGTGTTGCGCGGCAATATCTTCCGGGACACCGGCCGCGGCGGGCATTTCAATCATCCTTATATTTTTGTGTATCTGGACTTCGCGGCCTGTGCTTTCCTGCGCCCAAACGCTCCACGAAATTAACAGAAATCCAAGAATCAATTGCGCCCGAAATTTAGGAAATTGCATGGCTCCATCCTCTCAAGTCAAGTTCAAATGCCGTCGATTTGTTCCTTTATAGCACAATCGGCCGTCGCACCTGTAGCGATTAATGTTTTTGACAGGCCATTGCAGTTTGTGCAGAGGTGGGGTGAATTGCTATGGCACGCGCAGTTGACCGCGGATGACAGCGTATGCCTTCCGGAAAGCGTAGCTCTGTGCCCGTAAATCGCCGGGATACAGTTCGCGTATGCGTTTGGCGATGCGGTCCAGCATCGATTCAAACTGGGGAATCAACTGTGCCGTGCGGGTCGGATCATAGGGGAGCTTTATGGAGTGGCAGCCCAGTTCCGAAAACAATCGTATGTACCTGGCGGTTACCATGTCGGGGCATTGAATGCGCTTGCATCCGGATTTTACTTCGAATCCCAGCAGAGTATACATGATCTTGGCCGGATTCTTTCTGCCAAGAAGCCGAATAGTCCGGGTTCGTTGCCGCAGGACCTGCTGCCGGTACAAATCGGCAAGATCCGTAAGATGGATCGTTTCCTGAAGCAAGTTCCGGGGAGAAATTCTTGATGATCGCGAGGAATGGGCCGGCAAAATCTCTTTCATCGGGAAGGCTTTGTGGCGCGCTGACGCAACGCGCGGCTGGCGTTATACCTTACCGCGTCCGGAACGCTCCTGTCCCTGCTCAACTGCAGCAACTCAGGCGTACGAAGGCGGAAAAGCAGATTTTGTGAAATTGCGGGCGGCGTCTTGGGATTTCTAACAAGGTTTTGCACAACCGTATAGCTTTTGGTCCAGGCACGGTTTTGTCCGATTTCCCTCAAAACATCTTCTGTTACGCCGCGCATTGCCGATATGGCTTCGACCTCGCCGTCCGTGATCTTCGGGCTTCGGAGAACCGAGCGTGCAATTTCCTTATTGGTATCCCGCACCAGCACCATGCGAATTTCGCGGTTTCCGAAAAGGGCATATCGCATCCTTTCGCGCATGGAAAGCGTGGACAGTCGTTTTATGATTTCATTTTGGCGGGACTCGGGCTCTGCGGGAAGCCCGTCGAGAGACAGGTTTTCTTCGATTGCATCCGGTTGGAGCTCAAACGCGGAAGGCGCCGCGATTTCAGGTTCGGATTCCTGGCCGACGGCGTACTCGGTCTTTTTAGTCCCCAAAAACTCGACCTCAATCTCATGAACGATTCTAAGAACCTCAGGAGTGGACTCGGGATTCAGGCGAACGCTCGAGAGTATGTCGGGAGATCTGATGATCCTGACCCGGTTGTCGAGAATCATTTCCAATAGATGGGCAGGCACGGTTCGAGCCAGGGAAAATACGGTTGCGTCCGGAGTTGAGGGATTGGAGAGGATTGCCCCCTGTATTCGATCCGTCGCAGCCGACCGCGAGAAGTGCTCCAGTATCGAAGGGTCGCATCCCGGATCGCTCAGTATGGCGCCGATTTCCTCCTGGTCCCAATCATTTATGGTTTTTGCCGCTTTGCCGCTTATGTCCGGATCGCTGTCTTTCAGAAGTAGTATGAGCATTTCCAGCAGCGCAGCAGAGGGAATCGGTACCATGCCTCCGGCAATCAGCATGCGCACCTGCTTTGGAGCCGTGCCGGCAATAAGGGATTGCTTTAGGTTGCCTGGATCCATTCACTGGCCCGGAGTTTGCACGAGATAGTCCTGCAGGTTTCCTTCATTTATGAGAATCTTAGCCACTTCTCCCGGTTTTCCGAGCGGTTTTGCCGGCTTCCCGTTGATCTTCATTTGAACTCCGCCGGCGTTCCCCACGATAATGGAAAACTGCTCCGATGCATAGAGCTGCTGGATCTCTCCCGGCTCCATCAATTTCCTGAAAGAACGAACACCGTCCTGTTCAACCGATATCCAGCATTGTTCGCTGGCTCCCAGTTCGAGCCGAAGAGCAGACTGTGAGGGAGGCGCCGAGGACTCCGGAGTTATTGCGGCCTGAGCGGTCGTCTGCATGGAGGAAGACGGTTCGGCTGCGGGACCCGCCTGGGTAGCATCGGGAGAGGCATTTGCGATAGCCGGCGTCGGCTCAAGGGCCTGTGTTGCTGCGGGAGGTGCCGTATGCGCCGGCGGGATGGCGGCAGGCTTCAGCACAAGTTCCCGTGGCAGCGTTTCTGCCGGTTTGCGAGAAAAGTATGGGGAAAAAACGGCCGCGATCCAATTCCTGCTGAAAAAAATGCCGATTGCCGAAATCAGCAGCGCAAGGCTCCAAATCAGAGCGGGATTCGGTCTGATCGAAGAGTTTATCTGAGAAATATGAACTTTGGGTTTTTGGAGTTTTTCCGCGGAAGTGGCGATTTCCGCCTCATAACGCTGCATTATTTCCGGCGGATCGAGATTCAGACTCTGGCAATATGCCCTCAAAAAAGCCCTGTTATATATACCGCCCGGCAGGTCACCGTACCGGCCCTCTTCGAGGCTTTCGAGATAATGAAGGCTGATGCGCGTGTCTGCCGCAATCTGCCCTAGCGAAATGTTTCTTTTTTCGCGCTCTGTTTTAAGATCCGCTGCAAGAGATCCCATGGCAAAATCAGGGTGGAACAGGAATGCTACGAATTCAATCCTTACAGAAGTGCCTCTTTGGAAGGATGCATATTACTTGGATTTATGCTTTTTGTCAATTACCTGCAAATACTTACGGTGTATTAAAATGTTTGGAGGACAGGGGATTTCTGTGAACCTCTTGATAGTCTTTGGGGAGGAATGAATGGTTTGGATTGCGGGTGGCTGCAGGCTGTGTTACCTTCACAATCTCAGACACAGACTCGGGTTCCGTTGATACTTGTGAAAGCTGCATTTTTGTCTGCGCTTGCGATTCGGCTCGCATGCAGGCCGCGAAAGATGCCGGCCGGGAGATTCCTGGCAGAAACGGTTGGCTCTGATTTGAATTTCCTCATGCTCGTTGAGCAGGACTGGTGGACCAAACTATGGGGACAGATATCCTCGTCTCTCTACGGTTTCGGCGGCCTTGGAGTGATGCTGCTCGCTATTGGAGATTCATCGTTTATCAGCGTTCCTGAAGGGAATGATCTTCTGATCGTTATCCTTTCCGCCGGCGGTTCCTGGGGGACGATGGCCTATTACGTCGCCATGACAACGATCGGTTCGGTTATCGGCTGCACTCTGCTTTACTCCGTGGGCCGGAAAGGCGGCAGCCCTATTCTAAAACGGAGATTTGCGGCAGACAAGATCGAGCGCGCAGAGAAGCTTTTCAAACGGTATGGCATTCTGACGGTTCTGGTGCCCAGCATTTTGCCGCCCCCGCTTCCTTTCAAGATATTTGTGCTCAGCGCCGGTGTTTTCCGTTTGAACGTGCTCTCGTTTTTAGTGGCTGTTGTTACCGGAAGAATCATTCGCTATTCGATGTGGGGCGTGCTCGCCGTATTGTACGGGACTCCGGTAAAGCGCTTCATGCAGCAGAATCTGAGGGAGGCAGGCATTGCCCTTTTTGCGGCCTTCGTCCTGATAAGCGCCGTCGTCATATTTTTTTGCCTCCGCCGCATAAAAGAAGGGAAAACAGGGAATAGCCGAATCTGATCGTTCTAGCGCGCGGCTCTATGCCCTGACGCCAAATAAAGCGTGGCATTTGCGCATGTTTTGTAGCTCTTCGTCAATTGACAAGTCCACCCCACTCTGTTAGATTTGCCCGTTTACGCGTGGTACGAGTTTTAATGAGAGAACTATTGGGAATTCCACTATTTACGGCGAGGCAAGGACGAATCCCGTTTCTGGCATGCCTCATGCTGTCGTTACTGGTGTTTTCCGGATGCAGGATTAAAAGAACCCTGAAAGTCGAGCTGCCGCAAAAATTCCTGCTTGCGAAGACTGCAAGTCTGGAGGAGCTTCTTGGCATGCTTCAGGGCTATGAAAGGATTCATAGCCTGTCGAGCTTCCTCGATATTACATACTCATACGGCAAGCGGGAAAGCGGCGTCATTCAGGAAATTAAAACTCAGCCAGGCTATATTCTGCTCAAGCGCCCGGATTCCACGCATCTTGTAGTTCAGAACTTTGTGACCAAAACAAGAGAATTGGAGATCCTGTCCGAAGGCGATGACCTATCCATTTATTACCGCCCTAAAAACGCGCTCTATGCCGGAAAAAACAGCGCGGAAAATCTAACTCTGGAAGGATCGGGAAATTCTGAGAATTTTGAAATACCGATTCGCGGCGGGCACATTTACGAAGCCATTTTGCCGCAGAGCGTGCAAATGGACGCCGCAGGCTACTTCTATTCTCTGGAGGAGGACGCAGATGCGGCGGCTAAATACTATGTTGTGAGCGTTTACCGGGAAAGCGCTGCAAAGAGAATTCGCGCGGTCCGGAAATTGTGGATTGAGCGCTCGAGCATGGCTGTATCTCGCCAACGGGTGTATCTCGATGATGGAAGGATTGTGAGCGACATAACCTACTCGCAAGAGACGGAAATAAGCGGTTTCAAATTACCGCTCCGCATTCACATAGACCGACCGCTGGACGGATATGCACTGCGTTTGGAATTTAAAGGCTGGCGGATCGATCCGGATTTGCCGGATAATGCATTTTCGCTGAAACTCCCGGAGGGAGTTCAGATCATTCACCTTGTGGAGAAGTGAAGAACCGAGGGCTCTCAGATGGAAAATCTCATCGCCGCAAATATTCGCTCGCGTCCCACGCGCACCTTCATCAGCATCCTGGCAGTGGCACTGGGCGTTGTTATCATGCTCGTTGTAGGCGGAATCGTTTCGGGCACTCTCAATGACTACCTGGGGCGAACGGTTGCGGTGGGAGCCGATTATATCCTCCAGCCTGCGGGTTCATCCGTGCTTTATGCGTTCAGCGATGCGTCGCTGAATATCAAGCTTGCCGGCACGCTGAAACAGGTGCCCGGCATAGAGCATGTGACGCCTGTCCTCTCGAAATTCAGCCCGGCGCATTTCGGGCTGGTGTTCGGCATAGACATGGAGAGCTACAACAAATTTCCCGGACGCTTGCATATACTATCCGGCCGGGCTTCTCTGAAGGGGGACGAGGCCATCGTGGACCAGATCCTGGCGGAGGCCAAGAATCTGAAGCCGGGCATGACGCTGAACATCCTGGACCACGATTTTACCATTACCGGAATCTGCAAGTCCGGCGCTGTGGTTCGTGTCTTCCTGCCGTTGGAAACGCTGCAAAAGCTTCTTGGCACAACAGACCGCGTTACAGTCCTTTTCGCCAAGGCGGCACCGAATGCAGACAAGGATGCCGTATTCGGGAACCTTCACAAACAGTTTCCGCACTACTCGCTCCTGAGAGCCTCGGATCCAAACCTGCTCTTGGCTGAAACGAGGCTGCCGGGGCTGAAGGAGTTCCGGTTTACGGTCATAGGAATATCCATGTTGTTGAGTTTTATGGTTATCCTGCTGGCCATGTATACGACCATCTTTGAGCGCACGCGCGAAATCGGGATTCTCAAATCGCTGGGAGCTTCGCGGAATTTTATAGTTGGCATGATTCTGAAAGAATCTGTTATGATATGTTTTCTTGGCGCGATTCTGGGAATATGCATCAGCGAAGTTGTTCGCAAAATTGTAATTATCATGTTCCCGACTCTGCAGGTGTCCATGACATTCAGGGACCTTCTGAGCGGCATGATTTTGGGGCTCGTGGCGGGAACTCTGGGTGCGCTCTATCCTGCGTATAAAGCGGCGCGGATGGATCCTGTACGGGCGCTGAGCTACGAGTAGGGATGCGGATTATATGGAGACTGCAACTTCAAATGTTGCGATAGAAACCATCGATTTGAGCATGACATACCGGTCCGGCAGGCTAAATGTGCCGGCTCTGCAAAAGGTAAACCTTACGGTAAATCATGGCGAGTTTATCGCGGTCATGGGACCGTCCGGATGCGGGAAATCGACGCTGCTTCACTTGCTTGGGGGATTGCTGCGACCGACGCACGGCAATATATTCATAGACGGCATTGATATTTCCATATTGAGCGATTCCGAGCGCACCAAGGTCCGGCGCGACAAGATCGGGTATGTATTTCAGCGATTCAACCTTCTGCCGACCCTTACGGCCAAGGGAAACATCGAGTTGGCCAAAAAGATACACGGCAACGGGCATATGGGAGCGAACGGTGTGGATCATATTCTGGAAATTCTCGGGCTTACCGGAAAGATCCATTTTCGGCCCGCAGAGCTTTCGGGAGGAGAACAGCAGCGGGTCGCCATCGCAAGGGCTGTCGTCAACAGGCCGTCGATTGTTCTGGCGGATGAGCCGACGGGAAGCCTTGATTCGCAAAATTCCGGGAAAGTGCTGCAGATGCTTCGCGAACTGAACGACAAGCTCGGTCAGACGATTGTCATGATTACACATGATTCGGATGCCGCTTCGACGGCGAGCCGCGTGATTGAAATGAAGGATGGGAAAATCCTGAATCCGTCGCAGCACTTCACTCTCAGTCACAGCCTGAGAGAAAAAGCGAATAATTCATGACAAGCATCCGGAGGACCGTTCACAATATTTTCGTGTGGTCATACGAGCGCGGAACGCTCCAGTACGATATTATCTGCGCCCTGATCCTGGCCTTTATATTTTTGGTGCCTCACAGCTGCTTTGTGGGAAAGCGGGCGGGGAAGCCGGTGCCTTCCCATCAAAGCGCGACGGTTCCCAATCAAAACATCAACACCGCCGGTTCCCGATGACAACGGACAGAAAACCATTCCGTACGCGCTCGGCCCCGCGCCTCATCAAAGTGATCCTTGTACTGTCGCTCGGCTTGGTTGTCCCGGCCCTCGGACAGCAAAGCGGAGAGGATCGCGAACTGCAGCCGGTTCTAAACAAAATAGATGCGGTGGCCAGGAATTTCCGCACATTCAGCGCAAAGTTCATCCAAAAAAACTATACTGCGGTGCTGAAGGAGCACGGCGCTCCGGACACCGGGGAATTCTACTACGCGCGCACGAAAGACGGCTCCGTGTTGATGCGTCATGAAATTACTCACCCCGGCAGGAGAATCCTGACGATAAAGGGCGACACGTTGACGGTTTATCGCCCGGCGATCAAGGAAGCTCAGATGGCGAGCCGCGAAAAGATGCGGGACCTCGTGGAATACCTCGCCCTTGGCATAGGGCAGAACTCGTCAAAGCTCCGGGAAAAATTCAAAATCTCCTACAAAGGCGCCGAGTCGATCGACAACGTGAAATGCGCGGTTCTTGTTTTTATCCCGAAAGATGCAAAAACGGCTGCTCATATCGCATCTATCACCATCTGGCTTAAGGAAAATACGGCAACTCCGGCACAGTACAAATTCACGGAGCCGAGCGAAGATTACCTGCTGATAACCTTTTCCTCGGAAAAAGTCAACGCAAGCATACCCAGCTCGAAATTTGAGCAGAAGATTCCCGGCGGCGTTCAAATCCAGAAGCTCTGAACCGTGGTATCGATCCGAAATCAATGTGAGGACGCGGCAGCCGAAGCTTGCGCACGCTCCAGCTCCTTCTGCTTGGGCAGTTCTTTCCAGGTGTAATAGATGCGGTTGATCACCGTCCAGTTACCCAGAACTGCCAGGATCCAGAGAACGGCTTCCATTCGGTTGGCCAGGCCGCCGATGATTAGAAGCACGATTCTTTCGGGCCTTTCCATGAATCCGACCTTGCATCTGGCGATCAGCGATTCGGCCCGAGCCCGCGCATAGCTGGTGAGTACGGATCCCATGATGACCACCCCAACCAGGACTACATAGCCGAGCATCTGATTTCTGGCGTAATAGACTACCAGGCCCTGAAAAATGATGACGTCGGAGTAACGGTCGATGACGGAGTCGTAAAAGGCCCCGAAACTCGTTTCCGTGCGGCTAACGCGGGCGACTTCGCCGTCCAGCATGTCGAACAGGCCTGCCAGAATGATTACCAGGCTGCCGCGAAACAAATTTCCGAAGCCGAATTCCCATGCGGCCCAGAAGCTGATCAATACACCGGTAAAGGTCAGAATGTTGGGATTGATTTTGACGCGAGTCAGTATCCAGACTATCCGGTCGAGAACAAATTTCCCTCCCCGGCCTATTACATTGCTAAACATGGCGTAAGGCTAGACAGATTCAAAATCCTTGTCAAGTTCAAAACACACGGACACGGAAGGTCAGGTACTTCTTGGGATCCTGCCGCAAATCATAGAGAAGTTTGCTGATTTCCGCGGTCGACTGGTCCAGGTTGTTGTATAAGCCGGGATCCTTCAGAAGTTTGCCCATTGTACCCTTGCCCTGCTCGATTTCCTCGACAAGCGCTGCAAAGCGCGTAAGGGCCCGCCTGCTGCTTTCATAAAGCGCTTCGTCTTTTGAAAGCTTCCCAAGGGTGCCCTCGCCCCGCTCTATCCTTGCCATCATCAGGTCGGCTCTCTTCAGCGTATCGGTTGCGGAGTTATAGAGTGAAGGATCATTGATGAACTTGGACATTGTTCCGTTGCCGTTCTGAATGCTGTCGGCGATCTTGTTGAATTTCTCGAAAGAAGCTATCAGCCTGTCATACAGCTCCGGATCGTTGACCACTTTGCCGAAGGTGCCCTTCCCTGTGCGCATTTCCTCGATTAGCTGTGTTGTTTGCGCAAAGGTTTCACCCGCCTTGCGCATCGCTTCGCGCAGCTCGTTGATGGTGTCGGCGACGCTGATGCCGATTTTTTCCGGATTGATCTTTTTCGTGATGGTTTTGAATTGTTCGGATAGAACGCCGAAATTGGCGACTACGTCGTTTGCTCCGGTCATTATCTCGCGAAAACCTGGCCGCTGCAGACTTTCGATAACGTAGAATTCGCCTCTCTTGGTGGGTAGAATCCCGAAAGTTCCGGGTGAGATATCGATAAAGGAGTCGCCTATAAGCCCCCTGGATTCTATGCTTACTTCCGAGTCGGAACTGATCCGGTTGATAAATTGCTTGCGGATGTCAAGCTGCACTTCCACAATCCGTATGTCCAGCTTCAGGTTGCGGATATCGTCCTGCAGTTCGTTGATGACACTGTCCGCGTTCTTCTGGCTTTTGTCGATGGACTGTATCTCTTTCTCCATTTCTTCAATGCGGCGGTAAATCGGTCTGTTTCCTTCATAGGCTTCGGGCGGGACGATCGAAACCCTGCGGACCCGGCCGATTTCGATTCCTGCCAGCCATACAGGGGCCCCCGATTTGAGCCCTTCAACATCCGGCAAATAGGTTATAGCCTTTTCCGATCTTGCGAACCAGTTGAGACCCCAGCTTTGCTGAAGTATCAGAGTCAAGAGCAGCACGAGTGCGATCGTCACAAAAACACCTACCTTCAGCTGGGCAAAAGCTATTTGCTTTTTCGGTGGCATGGTACTCCTTTCTTCGTGCGCCGCACCGGCGTCTGATCACATGCCTGGCGTTGTCTTTATCCGGGGTCGGCGTTGATGCCTGTGAACCTGCAAACAGGCGCTATGCTAAAAAAGCCCTTACATAGGGCGTGGCGGAGTGCATCAATCCGTGATAATCCCCCTCGAAACATATGCTTCCGTTTTGAAGCATTATAAAGCTTGTGTTCAGCAGGTCGACGGCTTCTCCTGCGTGTTGAAAGGTGAGACCGCCGTCTTTGTTCGTAACGGCTTGCTCCGATGCGATTGTGGACGCAGCGTTCAAGTCGTGGGTTACAAACACGCTCGTCACGCCCTCGGTGTCCCTCAGCTTAATCATCAGCTCCACGATCGCTCTCTTCGTAATGGGATCCAAACCGGCGGTAGGTTCGTCATAAAGCACGATCTTCGGCGTGCCCACAAGGGCTCGGGCTATTCCCACGCGGCGCTTCATGCCCCCGGAAAGCTCTCCCGGCATCTTGTCGATCGCTTCTTCGAGGCCAACGAAGCCCAGGAGCTGCAAAATTTCGGCATTAATTTCCTCCTCGCTCAGTTTGCCCTCTTCGGAGAGGCGATACCCGACGTTTTCCCGCACGCTGAGCGAATCGAAAAGCGCGCCTTCCTGGAAAATCATGCCTATGCTGCTTCGAACCTGGACCAACTCACGCTCGCTCATCCCGGTGATTTCCTGCCCCTGTATCCATATCTGTCCCGAATCGGGACGTATCAGTCCCAAAATCAGCTTCAAGATCGTGGATTTGCCCGATCCACTCTCACCCAGGATGATTTTGGTTTCGCCCGGCTTAATCCGGAAACTGACGTCCTTAAGGACGACTTCGTCATCGAAATATTTGTGTACCTGCCGGAATTCGATCATGGATTCATCAAGGGAGAAAGGTAGATGATCAGGTTATTCAGAAAGAAATCCGCGGCGATGATCAAAATCGAGCTGCTGACCACGGCCTGCGTCGTTGAACGGCCCACTCCCTCAGTTCCTCCGTGCGTGCGCAAACCCACGTAGCAACCGGTCATCGCGATGATAAAGCCGAAGACAAGCGGCTTGAACAGGGTGCCCACAATGTCGGAAAACTGCAGGGCATTGATGGCATCAGACCAGTATTGATTCGAGCTTATAAGCAGCTTATAAGACGCGATGATCCATCCGCCAACCATGCCTACGGTATCGCAAATAATAGTGAGCAGCGGAAGCATCAGAAGCATCGAAATCACTCGCGGAGTCACAAGACGTCGAGTGGGGTCCGTGCCCAGGGCGCGCATCGCGTTTATCTGTTCCGATACTACCATGGAACCGAGTTCGGACGCGATTCCTGAACCGATGCGACCTGCAAGCATAAGGGCCGACAGGACCGGTCCGAGTTCGCGGATCAGGGTGAGCGATACGAGCTGTCCGGTCATGCTGACGGCGCCGTATCTGCGAAGGGCACTTTCAGATTGAATGGCGAGGACAGCCCCGGTGAAGAATCCCGTCAGAACGACTATAACGAGAGATCCGACTCCCATGCGATCCATTTGCAGGATGATTTCGCGCCAGTAAATCGGGCGGCTGAACAGATTCGCAATAGCCCGGGCCGCCAGAAGAGTGTAGGATTGAACTTCCCAGATTGCTTTGGCAAAAATACGGAGCGGGTAACCCAGCACTCTCACAAACGCGGTTTGCATATGAATCGATTAGCCTCGCGGAAGTTTATTGGGCGCCGCTTCCATAAGTCAAGGACAAATCAAGGACCGTACGGCTCTAAAGGCCTGCACAAAAATAACTTGGCATTTGACAGGGTGGTTGCTTTGAACTACGCGGTCTTTCCATTACAATTCGCACGAAAGGGAAGATTATGCTTCGATTTCTGACGGCAGGCGAATCTCATGGCAGATGCCTTACGGGCGTGATCGAGGGATTGCCTTGCGGCCTTCCAGTCGACATTGCGCGGATCAACGAACAACTGTACAGGCGACAACTCGGATATGGTCGCGGCGGACGGATGGCCATCGAGCGGGACAACGTGCAAATCGCCTCAGGCATAAGGCATGGCGTAACTCTGGGAAGCCCGATCGCATTTACGATTGAGAACAAGGACTGGGAAAATTGGCTGGTTCCCATGTCGGTTGCTCCCGTTTCTGAAGGAACGGATGTGCGTCGAGTGACGCATCCGCGGCCCGGTCATGCGGATCTGGCAGGCGCTTTGAAATACCAAACGCGCGATCTGCGCAATGTTCTGGAACGAGCCAGTGCCCGTGAGACCGCCGCACGGGTTGCCGTCGGAGCCTTCTGCAGCCAGTTCCTGTCACAATTCGAGGTACGGATAGGAAGCCATATCCTGGCGATCGGCGACGAACGCATCGGCGTAGAATACCGGGATTTGCCGGCAGAACGTGTCCTTGCTCTGGATCAGACATCGGAACTGCGCTGTGCGGATCCGGAAGCAGAGTCGCGCATGATGGCGAGCATCGATGCCGCGCAGAACGCAGGTGATACCCTGGGTGGGATTTCGGAGATTGTGGCGGTTTCAGTCCCGCCCGGCCTTGGATCTTACATCCAGTGGGACAGGAGGATGGATTCGCAGATCGCGCAGGCGATGATGAGCATTCCTGCGGTAAAGGCCGTCGAGATCGGCAACGGCATTTCGGCTGCGCAAAAAACCGGCTCATGTGTTCATGACGAGATATTCTACAACAGGGAAAATAGATGTTTCTTTCGCAAAACAAACAACTCGGGGGGCCTGGAAGGAGGGATTACAAACGGAGAGGAGATCCGGCTGAAAATATTCGTCAAACCCATTCCGACGCTGCAAAAGGCTTTGAATTCCGTCGATATTGATTCCAAAGGTATTTCCAAGGCTTCGGTGGAAAGAAGCGATACGTGCGTGGTTCCTGCTGCGGGCGTCGTGGCCGAAGCCATGCTGTCAATCGTGCTCGCGAAGGCTTTTCTGGAAAAATTCGGCGGCGATTCTCTTAGCGAAATCAAGACCGGCTTCTCGGCCTATAAACGGGCACTGGCGGAGTATTAGGAAGGCTTGTATTCAGGTTGCAGGTTTCAAGTTGCAGGTTTTATATCTCGGCATCTCACAGCTGGTATTTGCGGCATCTGGTGACAGGCGTCGGGCAGGCATTATTTAACCTGCAACCTGGAAACCCGCAACCTGTAACCTGAAACTTGCAACGCACGCTTATCTCCATTAAACTTAGTTGGTTATGATACTTCCGATTTTGAAGTACGGAGCACCGGAGCTAAGGATCGTCAGCAGGGACGTGGAGTCTTTTAACGGGAATCTGGATGATATCGTAAAAAATATGGTGGAAACGATGTACGCTGCTCCCGGAATCGGCCTTGCTGCGAATCAGGTCGGCATCAACATCCGTCTCGCCACTATTGATCTTTCCGTTGGGGAGGAGCCGGGAAAACTCATAGTTCTGTGCAACCCGGAAATCGTTTCGACCGAAGGAACGCAAAAAAACGACGAGGGCTGCCTGAGCGTTCCCGATTTCAGCGAAACTGTCTCGCGTCCTCAAAAGATGATAGTGCGCGGCAGGAACGCCAAAGGAGAGGAGATTCAAATTGAGGCCGAAGGACTTCTGGCCCGGTGCCTCAGCCACGAAATCGACCATCTGAACGGCGTTCTCTTTGTCGATCATCTCAGCTCTCTAAAACGAACGCTGATCCGGAATAAAATCAAGAAGCTGGCAAAAGCCGGCGAATGGTAGACAATGCGCGTCGTGTTTATGGGGACTCCGCTTTTTGCGGTCCCCGCGCTTCGAAGACTCCTCACTCATTCTTACGAAATTTGCGGCGTTTTCACGCAGCCTGACAAGCCGTCGGGTCGGGGTAAGAAGCTGCAATCCGGACCCGTCAAAGTTTTTGCCGCGGAAAACGGCATGCCGGTGTTTCAGCCGGCACAATTGCGCGATGAGGCAAACCGCCGGATTATTGACGACCTGAGACCGGATTTCATCGTTGTCGCGGCCTATGGACAAATTTTGCCCGAATGGATGCTGAGTGCTGCGCGTATCGCGCCCGTAAATATTCACGCATCCTTGCTGCCGCGGTATCGCGGAGCCGCCCCGGTCGCTTGGCCCATCATCAACGGGGACGATGTTACAGGTATTACAACAATGCTGATGGACAAAGACCTGGATGCCGGAGCTATTCTTCTGCAGCAGGAGGTTCCGATCCCTCTGCATATGACAATGGGCGAGCTCACCGAGGAACTCTCGGAAATCGGGGCGCTGCTGTTGGTTCAAACGCTGGACGGACTTCGGAAGGACGATATCCGGCCTGTCCCGCAGGACGCCGGCCAGGTCAGTTGGGCTCCGCGCATTACGAAGGAGATGGCTCAAATTGCCTGGGGAAAGAGCGCGTTCGTTATTCATAACCAGATTCGAGGGATGAATCCGTGGCCGGTGGCATTTGCCCATTTTCGCGACGTGCATCTGCGCATCTGGCGCAGCATGCCCGCGTCTTGCACCCGTGATTCAGGAACAATGCCCGGGACGGTCATCGATAAATCCCGGGACGGAATTTTCGTGCAATGCGGCGAGGGGACGGTTCTGGAGATTCTTGAAGTGCAATTGCCCGCAAGGGGCAGAATAACCGGCAGGGAGTTCGCAAACGGCGCGCATCTTAATCCCGGCGCGGCAATTTCGTGAATTTTGCCTCCGACAGCCTATCTTTCGAGCCTATGCCAAAAAGCATTTCTCCCGCGCGCGAACTCTGCTACCAGCTCCTTTGCGACATCGAATCGGGCTGCGTTCACAGCGATGACGCGTTGAATTCCTCAAAAATGCTTCAGGTTGACGTCCGGGACAGGAATCTCACCACGGAGATCGTTTACGGGACGCTGCGCTGGCAGGGGCTTCTGGATTACGTACTTTCGGCGGCGAGCGCTCGCCCGTGGGCCAAGGTGAAAACGGGAGCGAAAGTTCTGCTGCGCATGAGCCTGTATCAGATGTGGAAGATGGACCGGATACCGGAATATGCCCTAGTGAACGATGCGGTGGAAATGGCAAAGAGAGAATTGGGATCCGGGATTGACGCCTATCTCAACGGCATTTTGAGGCATCTGGCCCGCACACGCGCCTGGGAGGACGAGCAATATCTGCAGCGGGCTCCTCAATGGGTTCAAGTTTCGCTGCCGGAGTGGCTTTTTACAAGATGGTCGACGCGCTATGGCGCTGCTGCAGCCAGGGACTTTGCGTTTTCGTTGAACCGGCCTCCGAATGCGGCCGTACGTCCTGCGCGCGGCGCGGGAGTCGATGATGCACTCCCGTTCCTTGTCGTGAAGTCGGATATTGTTCCAGGGGCATTCCTTATCAGTGATGAAACCGGCACTGCGATATCGAGGGCAGGTGATCCGAGCGGGTATCAATTTCAGGACGAGGCTTCGCAGTTGATCCCGCATCTGCTGCATGTGCGGCAGGGATGGCTGATCTGGGACTCCTGTGCCTCCCCGGGCGGCAAAAGCGCCATTCTGTGCACACTCTGCGGAGATTCGGGCCGCGTCGTCTCGAGCGATCTAAGATACGACAGGATTGCGCGGCTTGTTCGGTTTGCGCAGGATTCGGGAGCCCGCAATTTACATGTGCTTGCGGCGGATGCGCGGTATCCGGCTCCATTTCGCGAGTGCTTCGATGCCGTGCTGGCCGATGTCCCGTGTTCAGGGCTCGGTACCCTGCGCAGGAATCCCGAGATAAAATGGCACTTTCGAAAACAGCAATTCGCTTCGCTGCAGCAGACGCAGAGAAAAATACTCCACAGCGTGTCGGAGTCGGTTCGCACAGGAGGCCGTCTTCTTTATTCCACTTGTTCTACGGAACCGGAAGAAAACGAGCATGTCGTTGGAAATTTCCTGCAAACGCACCCGAATTTCCGCCTTCAAAAACCGGTTTATCCGCACGGAATCGAAAAATACACGGGTGAGGATGGGATGGTCCGGACATATCCCGGGACAAGGTTATGGGATGGATTTTTCGCGGCATTGATGACCCGCTTTTCGTGAGGCGAAAGGATCACAGCGTTGCGGTTTTGCGGATTTTCGCATCAGAGTGACGATGCGATCAGTGCGGCGAAGTTATTTTAGCACAAGCCCTTAGACGGCAAGCGCCTTGCATCCATTATTTTGCTGTGTTACGCTTCTGCGAATTGCATGAAACGGGAAAGGGTGGAGCATTGATTTGCAGCCAATGATAGAAATAGCCCCCTCCATATTATCAGCCGATTTCGCCAGGCTGGGGCATGAAATAGAAAAGGCGCAAAACGGCGGAGCAGACATCATTCATGTGGACGTAATGGACGGCCATTTCGTGCCGAACATTACGATAGGACCGCCTGTAGTCGCCTCGATACGGAAAGCCACGAATCTGCCGCTGGACGTACATCTGATGATCGACGATCCCGGCCGATACGTTGAGGATTTTGTCCGGGCGGGGGCAAACTGGATTTCCGTGCATGTCGAAGCGGATGTTCATCTTGACAGGACACTGCGCTATTTGAAAGAAAACGGGATCAAGACAGGTGTCGCAATTAATCCGGGGACTTCGCTTGCGTCTCTTCAGGAAATCCTGCAGTTGGCCGACTTTATACTGATTATGACCGTGAACCCCGGCTTCGGCGGCCAGAAGTTCATACCGTCTTCTCTTGATAAGATAAGGAAGCTGCGGGAAATTATTGCATCCAACGGTTTAAAAACGCGTATAGAGATCGATGGCGGGATCGGTCCGGAAAACTTGAAGGAATTACTGGTTGCGGGAGCGGAAATAATAGTCGCCGGATCTGCCGTTTTTAAATCCGCGATGGATGTTTCGGAGGCGGTAAAAGAGCTTAAAGGGATCGCCGGACAACACATGCGCGAATTGAGGATGCATTGAACCGCCTTCCAAAGCCGCTGCTTTTCTAATATACGGGAGTTCATTGAGCAATGAAACAAAACATGCGCTGCGTTTTTTTATGCGCCACGCTTGCCCTTTCTTGGGGTTGCGCGCAGAAAAGCGCCAAGCTTCAGAAAAGCGTGATTCCTCCGGACAAAACCCTCTATGAAACAGGCTCCAATTTCCTGAAGACCGGGCAGTACATAAAAGCTCGTCTTGCGTTCCAGAACCTGATGATGACATACCCGGACAGCGAAATGGCGTCTGAGGCGCATTTTGCGATGGGTGATTCGTTTTATGAAGAAGGGGGAACGGAAAACCTTCTTCAGGCGGAAAATCAGTTCAAGGATTTTATTGTTTTTTATCCCGCGCATCCCAAGGCTGTCGATGCCCAGATGAAAAACATAGCCATAAACATGAGGATGATGGGGGCTCCGGACCGGGATCAGCATTATGCCAACAAGGCGTTGCAAGGGATAAAGCTGTTTCTGCAGCAATTTCCTGACAGCGACTTCGCGCCGATTGTAAAAAAGTATCAGGCCGATGTTGAGGAAAACCTGGCATTGGGGGATCTGGGGATCGGCAGGTTTTACGAAGATCGCGGCAATCTGGCGGGGGCTCGAGGAAGGTATAAGGAAGCTTTGGAAAAATACCCGCAATTTTCGGATATGGCGGAGATCCTGTTTCGGTTGGCAAGCGTCATGGAAAAGGCCAAAAATAACGACGAAGCAGCCATATACCTCGGAAGAATCGTCAGCGAATATCCCTTCAGCAAAAGAAGCGAAGAAGCGAAGTCAAAGCTTGCCGCAATGGGAAAGCCGTTGCCGGGCGTGAATACGAATCTGGCAGCCGCCAATCTGGCAAAAGTAAGACAGCCGGAGGGTTTTTCGCCGCTGAAGCCGTTTATTGAATTTGGAAAAGCACTCGGAGTTGTCCAGCCGCCGGACCGCTACGAAGAGGCGAAAAAGATCGTGGACGCCGAAAAGGTCAAGGTTGCGGAAGCCGCCGCAAAGAAGGAAGAGATGTCGCAGTCGGGCGACGACATCCTGATCGAAAGCGAAATCAGGAAAAGCGCCACAGGGGAAACCCGTGATACTACAGTTCTGAGAAACAATTCGGATACTGCATCGCAATCTGATGCCGATAAGAAAAAAGAGGAGCAGAAGAACAAAAAGCGGTATACCAAAAAAACTTCGTGAGCCTGCGATGACCATTAAAATCCTTGTGGCGGATGACAGCGCCAACATACAAAGAATTGTGAGCCTGGCGTTCAGCGATGAAGATGCGATAGTGGAGAGCGTTTCCGACGGCGGCACCGCGCTGGATGTCGTGAGGGATTTCGGACCTGACGTCGTTCTAGCCGACGTGTTCCTGCCCGGATGCAGCGGCTATGAAATATGCGGCCGCATCAAGGAAGATGCAGAACTGGCGGATACCGCGGTAGTGCTGCTGGCGGGAACGTTTGAACCATATGACGAATCGGAAGCATCGCGGGCAAAATGCAACGGTTTTCTGACCAAACCGTTCAATACCGAGGACCTTCTCCGGACCGTTCAATCCCTTGCGGAGGAGCGGCAAAAAGCCCGAAATGCCGGCGGGGAGAATCTGAGCACGGACACGGATATCCAAACGCAGGCTGCCGAAGGGACGGGGCCGAAAACCTACCGATTGCACAATCTTGTCAGTCCCGCTGTCCGTGACTCTTTTCTGGGAGCAGATCGAGTCCTGGATTTATTCGACAGTGATCAGCTGAGCGCGGCACAAACGGCGTTGACTGCGAGTATCAGGAAGGCCGAATACCTGTCAATGCAGAGCGGTTCATTTTCCGGAATCCCGCCTGCAATCGACGTCGCATTCTCGGAAAATACCATGAACCGCATCGTGGACACCGTATTGCGGCGTATGTCTGCCGAGGCCATCCGCGAAGTCGCGTGGGAGGTAGTCCCCGAGCTTTCAGAGAGCATCATACGCCGCACAATAGAAGAGCAAAGCAAGCCCTGACTGCTGCAAAAATCTTCCCGTGTGATTTGTTATATGGATGCGGGCCTTAGTGGGCACAAGACTGTTTTGCGGCAGGCTCTTCGGCCCCCAAATATCCTCTGTGGCCGATTCTGGAGATCCACAATGAAGTGCAGGCTAGACTAGGGCTTGCGATTTTTATAAAATTCGACGTTTTATCCTGCGACCAAATTCAAGATTGAAAAGAGGACGGGAAATGCCCCATGAATTGCTGGCAAAATCGTACGAACCGAACGCATTCGAACAAAAATGGTACGGCTTCTGGGAGAGGGAGGGATTTTTTCAGGCGGACGCCAAATCCGCCAAATCCCGCTTTTCCATTGTTATTCCACCGCCGAACGTAACCGGTTCACTGCACATGGGACACGCGTTGCAGCATACGCTGCACGACATCCTGGTGCGCTGGAAGAGGATGAGCGGTTTCAACACGCTCTGGCTTCCCGGGACGGACCATGCCAGCATTGCCGTCCATTACGTCCTGGACAGGCAGATGGAGAAGGAAAAGAAAAGCCGTTTCGACCTGGGTCGTGAAAACTTCATGAAGCTTGCCTGGGAGTGGAAAAAGACGAGCGGAGGAACGATTCTCAATCAGATGCGCCGCATGGGTGTCTCATGCGACTGGAGCAGGGAACGGTTCACAATGGACGAACAACTGTCGCGCGCAGTTGTGGAAGTCTTTGTTCGGTTGTATGAAGAGGGACTGATTTATAGGGGCGAGTACATCGTCAACTGGTGCCCGCGCTGCAAAACGGCTATCTCCGATCTGGAAGTTGTTTATCAGCAATCTGCGGGAAAGCTCTGGCACATCAGGTATCCCGTCGTCGGCAGCAACCAATTTGTCACGGTTGCGACGACGCGGCCGGAAACCATGCTGGGCGATACCGCGGTGGCAGTGCATCCCGAGGACGAACGATACAGGCATCTGGTCGGCCAAATGGCCCTTCTACCTGTAATGAACCGCAAGATCCCGATCATTGCGGATGATTTCGTGGATCGTGAATTCGGTACGGGGGCGGTCAAGGTCACGCCGGCGCACGATCCGAATGACTATGAAGCGGGCATTCGACACGGACTGCAGAAAGTGACCGTGATAGACGACGCCGGGGCTATGACGGAAGCGGCCGGCAGATACAAAGGAATGGACCGCTTCGCATGCCGCAAAAAGCTTGTGGAACAGCTCTCCAACGAGGGTTTCCTGCTTAAAGTTGAAAACCACGAGCACGGCGTGGGACACTGTGACCGGTGCAAGACGGTCGTGGAGCCGAAGATATCTCTGCAGTGGTACCTTAAAGTGGAAACACTCGCAAAACCGGCCATTGAAGCTGTGGAAAGCGGCCGGATCCAGTTCGTACCGGACAATTTTAAAAAGCGATATTTTGAGTGGATGTACAACATCCACGACTGGTGCATCTCGCGCCAACTCTGGTGGGGACATCGAATTCCTGCCTGGTACTGCGATGCCTGCGGGGAAATAGTTGTATCGCGCTCGACGCCGTCCGAATGCCCAAAATGTCACGGCACGCTGCGCGGGGAAAGCGACATCCTGGACACATGGTTCAGTTCGGCACTTTGGCCTTTTTCTACATTGGGCTGGCCTGAGGATACAGAAGACCTGCGCGTTTTCTATCCGACGGATACCCTGATCACGGGTCCGGACATCATTTTTTTCTGGGTCGCCCGGATGATCATGATGGGGCTTAAATTCGCCGGCGACATCCCCTTCGGTCAGGTGCACATCAACGGAATCGTGCGCGATCCCGAAGGCCAAAAAATGAGCAAGACAAAAGGGAATATCATCGAGCCTTTGCAGCTTATAGATCAATACGGGGCGGATGCCGTTCGTTTTACCCTGTCCTCGATGGCGGTTCCGGGGACCGACATTCCGTTTTCTACGGACCGCATGAAAGGGTATAGCGCTTTTGCAAACAAGGTGTGGAATGCCGCACGTTTTGTGTTGATGAACTTGCGGGATGAAGATGCCTATGTCAGGCCGGAGAGCATCGACTCGCTTGTTTGCGATTCCAAAGAAAGCATGCCGCTCGAGGATTTGTGGATTCTTCACAGGATGAACGCCGTTTCGGGCGAAATATCCGAGGCACTGAATAAGTTTCGTTTTCATGAGGCATCCGCCCAGGTATACCAGTTCATCTGGCACGAATTGTGTGATTGGTATATCGAGCTGGTGAAGCCTGTCTTAACCGACGCACATATTGCGGAAGGATTGAGGGAAACTCGTATACGGTTGCTTCTGCATGTGATGGACTTCTCTCTGCGAATGCTACATCCATTTATGCCTTTCATAACCGAGGAGATCTGGCAGAAACTGCCGCACGAAGGGCAGTCCATCATGATGCGGGAATTTCCTGCGCCGCGGAAAATACTGGAGAATGCGGAAGCGGCGCAAAAGATGGAGTTGCTGATGGAACTGATCGGCGCGATGCGAGCGCTGCGCGCTGAAAAGGGCGTCGATCCCAAGCGGAGGCTGGACGCAGCAATTTTGGTGCGGGAGCATACAAACAGGAGCCTTGTCTCCGAAAACCTTGAGAAGATTCGGTCGATGGCGCGCCTTAAAAGTGTCCTGTTTCCGGAAACGCTCTCGGGCAGTTTTCTACGGGGCGTTTCAAGACTGGGTGAGTTCGGATTGGACGCGCACGATAGCCTTAACGTTGCGCACGAGCGGGAACGGTTGCAGAAGGAGATCGAGCGCACCAATAATGAAATCGGCAAAGTGCTGCAAAAGCTGAACAGCCCGACATTCATTTCGCGGGCACCCGAGGACGTTGTCGCCGAAAATCGGGCGCGTCACGAAGAGCTGCGCGAAAAGCTGCGCAAACTTGAATCGAACCTAAACCACCTGCCCGCAGAATAAGATGAGCAGACTAATCCATCCGGCGGTCCTCAGCGATTTGAGCCATGTCGGGGATAGAGGACTGCCCCTTCCCTTAGATTCGAAATTCCGCGAGGAATTGGATCTTTGCCGTCGTTGGGGCTTTAAAATCGATTCCGCCGGAGATCGCGTGCATCTGATATTCGACTACGAGCAACTCGTACCCCAGTGGCTCCAGGAAGAAACTCCCGCGATCGCATGGGACCGGCTGCGCGCATCCGGATACTTGAGGCTTGTGTCCACCAACACCGAAGCGCGTGATCTTGCGGAAAAAGGAGCGCCCTCAGGGACGCTTGTCTTTTCGGAAGAACAGACGGGAGGCCGAGGAAGGCACAACCGCAGCTGGCATTCTCCGGCGGGCGCGGGTTTGTACTGCACCCTGATTGTGCGGCCGAAGCTGTCGCCGGCCCACTGGCCGATGCTGACCCATGTCGCATCCGTAGCCCTCGTCGAAACCATAGGGGATCTGGCCGGGCTAGGGATCATTCCTGCGCCGCTCGATATCGACCTCAAGTGGCCCAATGATGTGCTGCTTTCGGGCAGAAAATGCGCAGGCATATTGCTGGAGGCTTTGTGCAACGACGCCGAAAGTGCTGCGGCGCTCGTGGGATTCGGGATCAATGTGCACAAGGAAAGCGTGCCGGCGGAACTTGCGGACGAAGCAGCATGCCTCGACGATGTAGCGCACGCATATGTCCCGCGCCGGTTGCTGCTCGGCCTGTATTTGAAACACTTTCAAATCTGTTATCTTATGTTGGAGCAGGGAAAAGGCGGGGAAGTGCTGGAAAGATGGAAAAGCAGTTCCTCGATGCACAGCGGCACGACCATATATGTTGGGAAAGGAGAGGCGCGCCGCGAAGCCGTAACGTGCGGATTGAACGATATGGGCGCCCTGCGGATACGCGATTCTTCAGGAAAAATGGAAACGCTGTTTGCTGAAGATGTCAGTGTTTCAAGAAAGAGGTCTTGAGTCCGGCGTTTCACGGTTGTGCCGATTCGCAGTTTGCCGCAGGCACGAACCTATTTCGTTTATTCCCGAAAGGAGACGGCATGTTGTTTCAGAGATCCTCAAAGGAAGCGCCCGAGAAAAGAGTCGGGCTATTCGAGAGGATGAAAAAGGCTCTTGTAGCTACGAAGGAAAGCCTTGTAGGAAAAATCGAGGCTGTTCTCGCCTCGCGATCCGCTATCGATGAGGAAGCACTCGACGAGCTGGAAGGGACGCTGCTTGGAGCGGATCTGGGCGTGCGGGTTACGGAGCGCATCATGGATGCCGTTCGCCAGCAGCACAAGAAGGATCTTATAAAAACCCCTGAAGAGGCAAAAATGGAAATACGCAAACAGCTCCTTTCCATTTTGAATCAGCCGCCGGTTCCCGGAGAGCAGCAATCTGCGGGAACGCCTCAGGTGTGGATGGTGGTGGGCGTAAACGGTACAGGCAAAACGACAACGATCGGCAAACTGGCGGCGCGGCTTTCCGCGGAGGGAAAAAAGGTGCTCGTATGTGCCGCCGATACATTCCGTCCGGCGGCCATTGAACAGTTGGCTGTCTGGGCCGAACGTTCAGGAGCAGATCTGATCAAGAGCAAGAGCGGGGTGGATCCTTCAGCCGTGCTGCACGATGCCTTGTCGGCGGCTCAGGCACGGAACAGTGACGTTGTTATCGTGGACACGGCAGGCAGGCTGCACACAAAAAGCAATTTGATGCAGGAACTGGATAAAATGCGTCGTGTCGCCGGCCGCAAGGTGCCCGGGGCGCCGCATGAAGTGCTTCTGATTGTCGACGCAACAACCGGGCAGAACGGGCTTTCCCAGGCACGCGAGTTCATGAAATTCATGGGTATTACGGGACTTATAGTCACCAAGCTCGACGGAACGGCCAAGGGAGGCATTCTATTCGGCATTTCTCAGGAACTTTCCATCCCTGTCCAGTTTATTGGGATCGGTGAATCGCTGGAAGACCTTGTGGATTTCTCTCCGGAGATTTTTGTGGATTCTCTGTTCAGCGAACAAAACAAGCTTTCGGCTGAATAAACCGGTTTTTCAGATTTCCGACTCCAGATTCTCGATCTCCGATTACATATCAGCGGCTGCCATCTGGAATCTGGAATCGAGAATGAGTTCCCATGAGCGAGGGTTTTGTTGTTCTGCATGACGCTGACGGAGATCGGTGGCTTCGCTTTAAAACGCCCCGTAGAATCCTCAGTGCGTTTAGAGT
>JAEAME010000363.1_pt1 | contig 48885 bp, 41 predicted proteins | sample 8958731 | NCBI WGS metagenome assembly JAEAME01 (sample SAMN16933194, study PRJNA681113) | bioreactor sludge metagenome | isolation source: anerobic bioreactor sludge (Control) | place: India:Bengaluru | collected 2018-10-24
GGGAACGGCGTTAAGACAGTTAGAGCCGGCGCAGGCGTATGAGCCCGGCACGGTAACGGCGTACTCGAACTGGGGAAGCTCGCTTGCGGCCTTCATTGTTCAGGAAGTGAGCGGCGAGGAGTATGCCTCCTATGTTCGCCGGCACATTTTGGAGCCGCTTCAGATGGAACACACGGCTGTTGCGGCAGATCTTTCCGACAATCCGTGGGTCATGGAGCAAAGACAGAAGATTCAATGTTATGTCATTACACAGGATGATTATCAGGAATTGGGGATCGCGCAAGAATATGTTCTTCTTTACCCGGCAGGCGCTGCGACCGGAACGTTGGGCGACATTACTGCGTTTGCGAAGGCGCTCGTTGCGGACGATGGCGAGGGCGGACCGCTTTTCGAAAAAGAAGAGACCCGGGCGCTCATGAAGGAGCCGACTTCCTTTTTCGGGGAGAGCGATATCGCGAGGGTCTGCCATGGGATGTGGACGCTGCAATATGCGGCAGACGTCATGGGGCACGGCGGGAACACCGCATTCTCGGCCAATCTGATGTTTGAACCGATAACGGGGCTCGGCGTGGTCATTATGGCGAACGAGGCGGGGGATACGGAGTGCAATTACGGAATCATGTCGCTATTATTCGGGGATTACGCAGACAATCCGAGAGTCAAGGGCGTCGCGTTTGAAGACAGCAGGGACATGAGCGGTATTTATACCCAGAGCCGGACGACCGTTATGGGTTTTCGAGGCATCAATAAGTACGCCGGTGGTCTGGTGCCGCTGGCAAAGACCGAGGTCGGCAATCAATTTCAGGTGCAGATCGCGCCCGGAACGCTTACCAAGGTCGGCGAGCACCAGTACATCATGGACAATCAAAGCGGTTGGCGCTATCTGATGTTTGAGTCGACCAATGCGGACGGGCAAACCGTTCTCGAGATGATGAGCTCGGATGTTATCCGGGAAAACACGGTGACATTCTGGCTGAAGACGGGTTCGATCATTTTATTCATCTTGATCGTATTGGCTTCCGCCGTTACCCTCCCGATTCAACTGACGGCATGGATCATTCGAAAGATCCGCAAAAGGAGCAAGGGGTCGCAGAACAGGGAAATCCGCATCATGCACAAGGTCTTGTCCATAGTGAACGTCTCCATCGGTGTGCTGTTCTTCACCCTGATCATCCTTCCGATGGGCACGGGGAGTGTGAAGCCGGTTCCGAGCATGCTACAATGTATTGCAATAGGCATCAATTCGCTGATATCGATCGTCAACGCCGCCATTCTGGTCCGGTATTGGAAGCAAAGCGCTTTGACACGAGGCAAGAAGCTTTTCTACATCCTTGCGGCGGGAAGCGGCCTATTCGTAAGCGCATTTGTCTGGTACTGGCAGCTCTTTAATTTCTGGAACTGCTGAGCGGCGCACTTTGATCCGTTGATGAACACAAAAATGGCGAATATTGATCCGTTGATGAACACAAAAATGGCGAATATTGATCCGTTGAGGGACTGAACATGGCGAACATTTTGATCGCAGACGACGAGAAGGAAATCATTAAGCTCCTTCGCATTTATCTCGAAAAGGACGGTGTCACGGTTTTCGAGGCGTATGACGGCGAGATGGCGTACCTGATCCTCAAGAACTATCCGATCGATCTGGCGATCGTCGACATCAATATGCCGCGGATGAACGGCTACGAGCTTATAAAGCGGGTGCGTGCCACGATGGATATCCCGATCATGGTCATATCGGCCAAGGTCGAGCTGTCGGACCGTGTGCTGGGGCTCGATCTCGGAGCGGACGACTATATCACCAAGCCGTTTGAACCGCTGGAGGTCGCGGCGAAGGTCAAGGCGCGGCTCCGGAGGATGAGCCCGGATTTGTCCCGAAGCGAGGCACCGATCATTACGGTCGGCGATCTGGCGCTGAATGTGAGCGAGTGCCGACTCGACCGGAACGGGGAAGCGGTGGAATTGACGAAGGTCGAGTTTTTGGTCCTCAAGATGTTTATGGAAAGCCCCGGCCGGGTCTTTACGAAGGAACAAGTTTACGAGAACGGCTGGGGCAGTGAAAACGCCGTCGACGACAATACGATCCGCGTCATCATCAGCCGACTCCGCGACAAGATCGGTGAGGATAAAATCACGACCATCCGTGGATTAGGATACAGGCTCGAAAAGCATGGATAAACTAAGACGACAGATCATCAAGTACTTCATACTGTGCTCATTTGGGATCGCCACACTGACGGCGATGCTGAACGGCCTGTACGATGAGATTTTTCATCCGGATACCATCACGGATCTTCCCGTACTGCTCGCCGTGATCGCGTCCGATCTGGCGATCTGGGCGCTCATCTACTTCCTGTTTGCGCTTCTTTTTTTTGTTATCATCCGGCGAAAGATCAATAAGGAAACGCAGAGACAGATGGAGGAGAAGAACATCCTTTACGCCAACATCGCCCATGATCTGAAGACACCGATCACGTCGATCCTCGGCTTTTCGAAAGCCCTGAAGGACGGTGCGGTGGAGGAGAGCCGGCGCGAAGAAATTATCGATATTATTTACGAAAAGTCGCGGCAGACCGACGACATGATCAACCAACTCTTTCGTTACTCGAAGCTAGAAACCGACGCCTACGCGCTCTCTTTCGAAAAGCTCGACGTCTGCGCGACGGTTCGAGCGCTGGTTGCGGATGCCTATCCGGAGTTTGAGGCCGCGGGCATCGCTCTTCAGGTCGAGATCCCGGAGGAACCGATCACGGCTAAGCTGGATATCGTCGAGTTCCGCCGTGCGATCGGTAACCTCCTTGAAAATGCCCGCAAGCACAACACAAAAGGAGCTGAGGTGTTTATCTCGGTTGAAGATAAATCCGGTGTCGTTCGGATCGCGATCGCCGACAACGGCGAGACCATCGATCGCGAACTTGCCGACAGGATCTTCCAGCCCTTTGTCTGCGGGAACGAATCGAGGAGCAGTCAGGGCGGGACCGGTCTGGGTCTTGCCATCAGCCGCAAGATCATCGAAAAGCACGGCGGGACACTCCGCCTTCAACGGGAGTTTCCGGGATTTGCCAAGGCTTTTGTCATTGAAATAAAAAAGTAGGCGCAAAGTATTCTCCTTGCGCCTGCCCTTTTCGAACTTTATGATTGAACTCTTGCTTTTGTGTCGGTTGCGATTCTTAGATTTCCTCGCGTCGTGCATATTGACGGCGCGGATGTCCTTTTTTTGAATTGCCGGAGCCCGGATTTCCGGACCTCGGGCTTCCGCCTCTTTGGTTATAGCGGCCTTCCGAACGGAATGTCTGCGGAGCTGCGGGCGCGGAGAGCGCGTCGGCCTCGGTCATCGGGTAGGGGTGGTCCTTTTCGACCGGAAGGTCCTTACGAATCAGCTTCTGAATGTCCCGCAGAAGCGGATACTCCTCGCCGCAGCAGAACGAGTAGGCGGTGCCGCCGAGACCCGCGCGGCCGGTCCGGCCGATGCGGTGGACATAGGTTTCCGGGACCTCGGGCAGGTCGAACTGGATGACGTGAGAGAGCTCCTCGACATCGATGCCGCGGGCGGCGATATCCGTCGCCACGAGAATGCGGGTCTTATGGTTTTTGAAATTTCCGAGCGCGTCCTGCCGGGCGTTCTGGGATTTATTCCCGTGGATCGCCTGAGCGGAGAGCCCGGCGTTCTGAAGTGCGCGGACGATCTTATCCGCGCCGTGCTTCGTGCGCGAAAATACAAGCGCCGATTCGACCTTGCTTCCGTTTAAAAGATGGACCAGCAGATGGATTTTGTTTCCCCGATCGACGCGGTAGACCGTCTGTCCGATGGTGTCGACCGTGGACGACGGAGGCGTGATATCGATGCGATAAGGGTCCGAGAGGATCGTGCCGGCGAGCTTTTCGATCTCGGAAGGCATCGTCGCCGAAAAGAACATCGTCTGCCGCTCTGAAGGGAGATAAGAAACGATACGGCGGACGTCGTGGATCATGCCCATATCGAGCATGCGGTCCGCCTCGTCGAGAACAAAAAACTCCACGTTGTCGAGCTTGATATAGCCCTGATCCATCAGGTCCAGAAGGCGCCCCGGTGTCGCGACGAGGATGTCCACGCCGGATTGAAGGCTTCGAACCTGCGGGTTCTGGGATACGCCGCCGAAAATGACCAGCGAGCGCAGCCGCAGATGCCGCCCGTAGGCGATGAAACAGTCGTTGATCTGGATCGCGAGCTCGCGCGTCGGAGCCAGAACCAGGGTGCGGATCCTTCTCCTGCCGCCATCCGGACCTGCGTCGGATCTTTGTCCGAGCTTTTCCAGGATCGGCAGGGCGAACGCGGCGGTCTTGCCGGTCCCGGTCTGCGCGCAGCCGAGAAGATCTCTTCCGGTCATAAGCGTCGGGATCGCGGCCTCCTGAATGGGCGTAGCGGAAGAATAGCCCTGTTCATCGAGGGCACGAAGAATGCGGGGCGATAGCCCCAACTGTGAAAAATCCAAATGAAACTCCTTTGGCCGGCGCAACAGGCAGCGGCATCAATGTTGTATCCGATATATGACCAACAAAAAAGGATGCATGACATGCATCCGAAATGTTTACGAACAATCTAATGCTTCGTTCATATACTGAACCGAGATGTATTGTACCACAGATTTTACTTTTGCAAGGGATTATTTTCAGGGAGTAGATCACCCGCATTATCCGGCGACCGGAAACATTTTCGAGAACGTCCCGAAAACAGCCGGGATTTCTTGACAACGATATACCCAGATGCTAAAATCGTCTAGCGTCTAAAGCGCACTGGGGTTATGGCGGCATAGCTCAGTTGGCCAGAGCGTCCGGTTCATACCCGGTAGGTCGTAGGTTCGAATCCCACTGCCGCTACCATGAGGCCCGTTGGTCAAGCGGTTAAGACATCGCCCTTTCACGGCGAAGACAGGAGTTCGATTCTCCTACGGGTCACCAGTAAAGTTAATCGACTGCTTCGGATCAAGCGTTTCCGGGGCGGTTTTTTTATACTTTGCTCATGATTCAGAGAAAATTTACGGGTATGATCCGATCCTTCGAGTTCATAGTCATCAGTTGCTCATAAAGACAAATGACCCCGCCCGGTCCGCGATGGGCGCCGGGGATGTTTTCTATAAAACGAAACGCTTCGAAATCGCGCCTTTGAGGATCGGCGTGTTTCTTGATTTCAAGCGGATAAAGGACACCGTCATTCTCGATAATCAGATCGATTTCATTTTTATCCTTGTCCCGATAAAAATATAGCGGGGGGTCCAGAATCCCGGTGTTGTAATAGCTTTTGATTATTTCCGACAGGACAAAACTCTCGAAAAAAGCTCCGGCCATCGCTCCGTTTTTTAATACATCCGCAGTATTCCATCGAGTCAGATAAGCGGCAAGACCCGTGTCGAGAAAATAGAGTTTCGGGGTCTTGATCGCGCGCTTGTGGATATTGTTTGAGTATGGTTTCAGAAGGTAGACAAGATTGGAAGCAACAAGAATGGAGAGCCATCTGTCCGCGGTCGGCTGGCTGATACCGACATCGCGTGCGATCGAGGCAAGGTTGATGAGTTGACCGGAAGAAGCGGCCGTTACCGTCATAAAGCGTGTAAACTTCGTTTTATCTCCGATCGTCGTTAAGTCACTTACATCCCGATCAATGTAGGTACGAACATAACCGGCATAATACAATTGCCAGTCAAAATCGGGATGGGTGAATAGTTCCGGCATACTTCCCCGATGGATCGTTTTCCAAACCTCATCGTAGGAAATTTTTGCCAAGTCACCTTTTCGCGTGTTGAAATAATCATCCGTCGGAATAAATGGACGATCGAAACGAACTCTATACATTTCCCTTAATGAGAAGCCAAGAAGTGTCAAAAGTCCCAATCGCCCCGCGAGAGATTCTGTGACATTCTTCATCATATGAAACTGTTGAGAACCGCACATGAAGAACTGTCCTTTTCGGCGACTGCTGTCAAGGATCAGCTTGATCTGCGGGAAAAGTGCCGGAGCCTTTTGAATTTCATCGACGAAAACCGGAGGGGGATTATCTTTGAAAAATGTTCCGCTCTGTTCAATTGCCGCGGAAAGGACGATCGGATCATCCAATGAGACATATCCGACAGAACTCATTTTTTCTTCCAGGAGAGTTGTTTTCCCGACTTGCCTCGGCCCTGCGACAAGAACCGCTCCGAACATTTTCGAAAGAGTATCGATTATTTTTTCGGCATGTCTGGGTATGTACATAAAGGAAATCCTCTCGACCAATTCAATATTTAATATTAATATAGTCGAAGTTTTGCAATAATGCAACGATTTGTTTTCTAAACAGTAGTCTTGAATCCACGCCGTAAAGCTTTTTATTCGTCAGTCGGGTTGTTCGTCTTCTCCGGTTTCTGCTTATCCTCGTCCCCGGCCATTTCCGCCTCGAGCGCTGAAAGGTGTTTTCGCGTCTCTTCTTCGGCGGCGCGAATCCGCTCAAGTTCCTCGCGCTCCAGATCTTCAATTTCCCGGAGTATTTCCCGCTCTTCGGACTCGGACTTCAGGATCTCGCGGATCTGAAGAGCGCTTTTATCTGGAAAACGGATCGCGTCCTCGATACGCCCGATGGTATCTCCGCAATTGAGTTTCATCTTGAGAACGTCGAAGGTCGCCTTGGACATCGGAAGTCCCTGTTTACACTCCGAGCAGGCCGCGAGATACTCCTTTTTGAACGGAACGAGACCGATCGTCATGAAAGAGAACCAGTGCCGGGCTACACACAAAATCCAGACCGATTCCTTGTCGCAGACCGGGCAATGCTTCGAACCGAGAATTCCCGACGAGTCGCATGTGATCAGATCCTTATTAAAAATTGCCACTTTATAACCCTTCTTTGATGACGCAGCCCGTTTGACCGGTATCGCGGATCCGCCGACCTCAAATTTTCCATACACTCATCATAGACCCGGCCGGACGATCGGGCAAGATTCCGATCAGCAAAAAACGCGCGAAGCGGATCGGATTTGTGCAAATGCCCAGACAGGATAAAAGTATTTTCAATCATTCTCTTGTTATAATGACTTCAAAACATGGGAAGTGAATTGTTGGTTTACGAAGGTCGGATTTTCGAAGGTAAACCGACAGACGCACAAAGGCCGGGATATGGCCGCCCGAAAGGAAAAGCGATGAAAAAGTTTTTGAGTGTTCTTCTGATTATGATCCTGGCCCTTTCCCCGGTCACGGGGTGCGCCGGAACCGGCAATAAGAAGGAGTCCGCGACAATCCGCATTGCCGGATTGAAGGGCCCGACGTCCATGGGCATGGTCAAACTGATGGAGGATGACGCTTCGGGAAAGACCGGGAACGAATACGAATTTTCCGTGTACGCCACGGCGGACGAAGTGACCCCGAAATTAATCGGCGGCGAACTGGATATGGCCGCCGTTCCGGCAAACCTCGCTTCGGTTCTCTATAACAACACCGAAGGCGCGCTTCAAATCCTTGCGATCAACACACTCGGTGTCATCTATATCACGGAGCTCGGCGATACGGTTCAGTCCGTTGCGGATCTCAAGGGCAAGACCCTTTTTGCGACGGGCAAGGGATCCTCGCCGGAATACGCGCTCCGTTACCTTCTTACGCAAAACGGCATTGATCCGGATAAGGACCTGGCGATCGAGTGGAAATCCGAGGCGACCGAGATCGTCGCCCTTTTGAGCGAGACCGGGAGCGGCGTGGCGATGCTTCCTCAGCCGTATGTGTTTGTCGCCAAGGGAGCCCTGCCGGAACTGCGGGTCGCGATCGACCTGAATCAGGCCTGGACGGACCTTGATAACGGCAGTCTGATGGTCACGGGCGTCATGGTTGCGCGCAAGGATTTTATCGAAAAAAACCCGGACGCGGTCAAGACCTTCCTTAAGGAATACAAGGCATCCACCGAATATGTGAACGGAAATGTTGCCGAAGCGGCCGCGTGGATCGAGAAATTCGATATTTTTAAGGCGGCGGTCGCCGAAAAGGCTCTTCCGTATTGTAATATTACATACATAGACGGCCAAGAGATGCAGACGGCCATGGAGGGCTATCTGAATGTCCTTTTTGCGCAGAACCCCAAATCAGTCGGCGGAAAGCTCCCCGACGACGCCTTCTACTTCAAGGCTTAACGGCGCTTTAACGAAACTCGCGGCCGCGGCGCTTGCTGTTTTTTTGTGGCAGGGGCTGGCGATGCTTCTTGCTCAAAAACTTCTGCTGGTGTCTCCGGTCGATGTCGCAATCCGGCTTTCCGAACTTGTCGGTACCGCGGATTTTTGGGGCGCTGTCGCTTTTTCGCTCCTTCGGATTACGTTGGGATTCATTCTGGCGCTTGTGCTCGGCTCGATCCTGGCGGTGATCGCCGGAAACGTTCGCTTGGTCGAGACTCTTCTGTGGCCCTATATGGCCGCGGTCAAAGCGACGCCGGTCGCCTCCTTTGTCATTCTGAGCCTGATCTGGCTCGGCTCAAGGGGGCTTTCTGTCTTCATCGCTTTTCTGATGGCCCTGCCGATCATTTATACCAATGTCCTGCACGGCATCCGAAGCACCGATCCGAAACTTCTCGAGATGGCAAAGGTTTTCGGCATAAGCCGCGCGCGCAGGCTGTTTTACATCCACATTCCGCATCTGAAGACGTATCTTTTGTCGGCATGCGGCATCGCGATCGGGCTTTCGTGGAAGGCGGGCGTCGCCGCCGAGGTCATCGGGATCCCGACGGGCTCGATCGGCGAGCGCCTGTACGAGGCCAAGGTCTATTTCAGCTCGGCCGATCTGTTCGCGTGGACTGCGGTCGTCGTGCTCCTGAGCATTCTTTTCGAAAAGCTGTTCGTCCGATTGATCAAGCTCGCGTATACGCGCATGGAGAAGGGCAGCGGCCGCGCCAACGGTCGATTCGGATACCGTGATCAAGCTCGCGTACACGCGCATAGAGCAGGGGTGACGGATATTACCGTCAGAAATATAAGTAAGAAATTCGGGGAAAAGCGCGTCATCGAGGCATTTTCCGCCGTCTTCAAAAAGGGCGGGACGACCTGCATCATGGGGCCTTCCGGTTGCGGGAAAACGACACTTCTGTTCATCCTCGCGGGCCTGATCACGCCCGATTCCGGAAGCGTAGAGGGTGTGCCGCAAAGCAGGAGCGCGGTTTTTCAAGAGGATCGCCTGTGCGAGAACTTCAGCGCGATCGCGAACATCCGGTTGGCGTGCCCTTCTTCCGTGCGCCGGGAAGAGATCATACGGCACCTGTCGGACATCGGACTTGAAGAGAGTCTGAACCTGCCCGTCCGCGAGCTGAGCGGCGGGATGCGCCGGCGCGTCGCGGTCGTTCGCGCGATCCTTGCCGGCAGTGACGTGCTCTTCTTTGACGAGCCGTTTAAGGGCTTGGATACGGAGCGAAAAAGCGATGTCATCCGATATGTCCGCGAGCATACGGCCGGTAAGACGCTCATTGTCGTGACGCACGACGACGCCGAGGCGCGCGGGATCGGCGGCGAACTGATCCGCATGGATTTGCTGTCCCCAAAGGACTGAGGTTCGGGCTTGTAAATCGTGTCGCCTTGAAAATTTCACCCGTCCGTTATAGTATGTTCATGGGTAGTCGTGACCGTTCAGGTCCGTTCGCCCTTTAGCCGTCGGTGCCTCGTATGAGGAGAATAGGGAACGCGGTGCAAGACCGCGGCAGCCCCCGCTACTGTAAGTGGGATGAAGCCCGCAATACGCCATCGGAGAGCCGGATTGATCCGGCCGCACGAGAAGGCGCGGCGCTTCGGAAGATCACGAGCCAGGAGACCTGCCGACGAGTATGTTTTTCTTTTGACCCGCGGAGGGCGGGGCGGAAGAGAAGGAGTATCCCTTGAATAAACGAAAGATCCTTTCCCCGGCTTGCGCGGCTCTTCTTTTGCTGTGCCTTTGTTCCTGCGCGCCGCGCGAAAAAGGAAGTATTCCGGAAACGACCGTGACCGCGGCCGCGACGACGGAAATGACGGAGATGACGACTCCGGTGACCGAAACGACCGGGATCGCACCGGATACCGGAACGGTTTACCCGTTCACGGTCGTCGACTCATATAATAACAAGGCGGAGATCCGGTCGGAACCCGATCGCATCGTATCCTGCGCCCCGAATATTACCGAACTCCTTTTCGAGCTGGGCGCGGGCGAAAAGGTCGTCGGGCGCACCGATTACTGCAATTACCCCGGGCAGGTATCGGAGATTGAGTCGGTCGGAGCGATCGACGTGCCGAGCGTCGAGGCGATTGTCGCGTTGGAGCCCGACCTTGTCATTGCCTCGTCGATTTTTACCGAGAGTTCATACGATGCCCTGACGGACTTGGGGATCACGGTTGTGGTTTTTCACGAGGAATATGACATCGGCGGCGTTCAGAACATGATCCGGGCGGTTGGCGGGATCGTCAACCGTAACGAACAAGCCGAGGAACGGGTGCGGGATATGGATGAGCGCATTCAAAATGCGGTCTCGTCCGTTCAGGGAAAAGACCGGCCTTCCGTTTATTACGCCGTATCTTTCGGCGAGTACGGCGACTACACGGCCGGCGGAGATACCTTTGTTCACCGGCTGATCGAAAAGGCCGGCGGCGACAACATCGCTTCGGACGTCGTCGGGTGGTCATTTTCGGTCGAAAAACTGATCGAAGCGGACCCGGACATCATTTTGGTCAATCAGTACATGCTCGCGGATTTTATCGCCGCGGAGCCCTACAGCGGTTTGTCGGCGGTCCGGAACGGGCGCGTGTACGGCGTCGATTCGGATCTTTTGGAACGTCAGGGGTATCGAAACGCGGAAGGCATCGAGCTTCTTGTCTCGCTTTTTTACCCGGAAGAAACGCCGGGCAATAACGCAAACGACGGAAACGAGTGATCCGATTATGAAAACGCGTTCGCCGGTCCCGATATTTCTTGCGCTTGCGTTCGGTCTGATCGTCCTTGTTATCGCGGCCTCCTCAGTCGGCGCGGCGGATATCGGTGCGGTCGACAGCCTCTCTATCCTCCTGTCGCGGATTCCGGGTATCGGAAGACTCGTTGATGTTTCGAACGTGTCTGAGACGGATTTCACGATCGTTCTGCTGATCCGTCTTCCCCGCGTGCTTCTTTCCGGTTTGGTCGGCTGTGGTTTGGCGATGTCCGGGGCGGTTCTTCAGGGCGTGCTCCGCAATCCTATGGCCGACCCTCAGGTGCTGGGTATATCCTCGGGCGCGGCGTTCGGCGCCGCCGTCGCGATCGCCTTGGGTATGAGCTTTTCGGTTCTCGGAATCGGCGGGATCGCGGCCTTTGCCTTTGTCGGCGCGCTGTTGACGATCCTGATTGTCTGGCGTATTTCCTTCGGCGGCGGGAAAGGGTCGGTCGTCGGGATCCTGCTTTCGGGTATCGCCGTCAGTTCGCTTCTGACTTCGGCGATCACTCTGATCATGGTCATGCAAAGAGACCGGCTTGAAATGGTCTATCTGTGGATGCTGGGCAGTTTTTCGGCCGCGTCGTACCTGAAGGTCGGGTTTCTGTTTGTTTTTGTTGCCGGAGTGCTCCTATTGATTCTTCCGTCGTTCTTTTCGCTCGACGTGCTTGCGACCGGAGACGATTCCGCCGAAAGTCTGGGCATCGACGCGCAAAAATTAAGAAGAAGAATGATTATTCTTTCGTCCCTCGCGGTCGCCGCGAGCGTTTGTGTGAGCGGGATCATCGGGTTTGTCGGACTGATCGTCCCGCACATGATCCGGCTCCTTACCGGCTCGCGAAGCCGGCGCTTGATCCCGCTGTCGTGTTTGGCCGGGGCAATATTCATGATCCTCTGTGACACGCTCGCACGGACCCTCGCGGCGCCCGCCGAGATCCCGGTCGGCGCGATCACGGCCATTATCGGCGCTCCGTTTTTCCTGTTTCTGCTGTGGAGAGCCCGCGGGAAGGGGGCCGGCATATGAACAGAAGAGAAATGTTCGCGGCGGTGCCCGAGCGCCTGACGGTCGAAAAACTATTCTGGCACCCGGATCCGAAGCGCCCGCCGGTTATGGACCGGTTGGATTGCGAACTTGAAAAAGGTCATTTCTATGGCATCATCGGACCGAACGGCTCGGGAAAAACCACGCTCCTTCGACATCTTCTTCGCCTTATACGGGCGGAGGAGGGGCGAGTGACGATCAATGGCACGGACCTGTCTTCTTATCGGCGCCGGGAGATCGCAAGGCTGTTTTCCTATGTTCCGCAAAAGATCGAAGAAGGCGTGTCCTTTTCGGTCGAAGAGACCGTGATGATGGGCCGAAATCCCCACCTGCGTCTCTTCGGCTATCCGGAGCAGGAGGATCGGGCGGCGGTGTTTTCGGCGATGAAAGCAACCGGCGTCGAAGAGCTCGCCGATTCCCCGATGTCCGTCCTAAGCGGCGGGGAAGCCCAAAGGGTTCTTCTCGCCCGAGCCGTCGCGCAGGCATGCCCCTGGCTTTTTCTGGACGAGCCCGTCTCGAATCTGGATATTTTCCACCAGTTATCGGTCATGGACATGCTCCGGAGGTTCAATCGGGAGGAAGGCAAAACGATCGTTTGCGTTCTTCACGACATCAATCTGGCCGCGATGTATTGCGACCGGATTATCGTCCTTCAGCAAGGCCGTGTCGCCGCGCACGGGTCGACCGTCGATGTTCTGATTCCGGAACTTCTGGAGCGCGTCTACAAGGTGGCGTTCCGTCGTATCGGTGACGCGGGCGAGAGCCCCGGGATCTTTGTTCCGATTCCGAACGGGTAAAGAAGGGGCGCTGTGCACCCGAAATGGGTTCTTCGCCCGATAAAATACCCGATCGGGAATGGATTTTCCCGCTTGACTCATTTGGTTCATTGCTTCGTATGTGATAGAATGAAAGGACAGACGATATCTGATTTGTCGGTCGCGAGCCGAAGCCCAACGGAGGAATGAATGAACATTAAACTGGTTTATTTTTCGAAGACCGGCCACTCCAAAAAGATCGCGGAAGCGGTCGGAAAAGAATTGGCTGTAGAGCCGCTCGACATCGCGGATAACCCGACTCTTTTCGGCGCGGATCTGCTCTTTATCGTCGGAGGGATTTATAACGGAGTGAGTGCGGCCGAGGTGATCCAGTTCGGAGAGAAGCTTCGCCCGGCAATGGCACAGCGCGTGGCGATTATCACGAGCAGTGCTTTTCGAAAAGACACCCAACAGCAGTTGTCGATGACAATCAAGAGCAATTATATCGAAGTTGTCGGAGAGTGCCTGGTGCGCGGCGCGTTTGCGGTAATCAGCATGGGGCACCCCAATAAACAGGACTTCATGACCGCCATTGAATTTGCGAACAGCCGGATCCGGGAAATTGACGGTCAACCCAATTCGGAATCCGTCGAGTAACGGATCCGACGGATTTTAAATCCGTCGAGTAAAGGATCCGTATTGTGTATGATCCGACCCGCGAGATATCTCGATTTTTAAGGAGGTCGGTACGATGCAAATCATGAAAACCAAGACCTATTTCAAGGTTCGGGCGTTTTCCGATCTGCGGGAGATGTTTCGACAGAGCGTGGCTCTGTACGGAAATCTGCCCGCTTTTCGATTCAGAGAACAGCCGGGAGGCGAGGTCATCAAGCGTACCTACCGTGAGGTCGGGGCCGATGTGGAAGCGCTCGGAAGCGCTCTTCTGAGCCTCGGACTGGCGGACGGAAAAATTGCCGTCATCGGCGAAAACAGTTATCGCTGGTGCATTGCTCATCTTGCCGTGATTAACGGAGTCGGAGTATCCGTTCCTCTGGACCGGCTCCTGAAACCGGACGAGATCCTTTCGCTTCTGGAGCGGGGCCGCGTGGCGGCGGTTATTTTTGATCAATCGTACATGGAGACGATGGTTGAGGCATCCAAACGCTTCCCTTCGATCCGTGTGTTCGTTGGTATGAACTGCGCGAAGGCGGATGAGGGCAGTTTTACCGAGGATTCCCGCTGGTATTTGTTCGATTCTTTGCTGTCCGTCGGAAGAAAGTTCATGGCCGAGGGAAATACGGATTATACGAACCGTCCGATCGATCCGGAACAGATCGCTTCTCTGCTTTTCACGTCGGGCACCACGAGTATGTCCAAGGGCGTGCTTCTTCGAAACAGAAACATCACTTCGGATATCGTCGCGCTCGCCGGTGTCGTTAAGTTTCCCTTCGGTACAAGAATGCTCTCGGTCCTTCCTTTACATCACACTTTCGAAAATACCTGCGGCCTGATGTACGGCCTGTATATGGGCGCGTGCATCTGCATTTGCGACGGACTTCGCTATGTCCAGAAGAATATGGAGGAGTACCGGATCAATTTGCTGATCGGCGTCCCGGCGCTTTTCGAGAGTTTCTACAAGAAGGTGAAGGACAATATTAAGAAGCAGGGCAAAGACGAGCTGATCCACAAAATGATCCGCGTCACGGGCGCCCTGCGGAAGGTCAAGATCGACTTGCGCTACAAAATATTCAGCAAGATCCACAAGGCGTTCGGCGGCAAATTCCGCATCGGCATTTGCGGAGCGGCGCCGATCGATCCCGGGATCATCCGGTTTTTCGACGATATCGGCGTACACATCCTTCAAGGCTACGGCCTGACCGAGACGTCTCCGGTCGTCGCCGGATGCAACAGCAAGGTTTTTGTACCCGGAACTGTCGGGCACCCGCTTTCGGGCATCACCATCGCGATCGATAACGAGAGCGACGGTAAAGAAGGGGAGATCCTCGTTAAAGGTCCCGTCGTGATGGCCGGATACTACGAGGACGCGGAGGCGACCGCCGCGGCCATCGATCCGGACGGATGGTTTCATACCGGCGACGTCGGCCGCGTGGATGAGCACGGATGTCTGACGATCACCGGACGCCTCAAATCCATGATCGTATTAAAGAGCGGAAAAAAGGTCTTCCCCGAAGAGATCGAGCAGTTGATCACCCGCTATCCGTTCATTAAGGAGTCAATGATTTTCGGGGATTCCGAATCCAGGGGAGAAGTGGTCATCAACGCGAAGTTCGTCATCGACCCGCAGTATATGAAACGCGAGGGGATTACCGAAGAGGAGTTGGTCCGCCGCTTGGAGGAGGTCGTTCGTGAGGTCAACATGGAGATCCCCGAATACAAGAGCATCCGGAATTTCGTATACAGCTTCAAGGACCTGATCAAGACGACGACGCTCAAGGTCAAGCGAAATAACGAGATATCCGGCATTCAGGAGGCGCTGGACCGCGCGAAGGTGCGGCTCCGCAAGATCGCCGGAAAGAATATCGATCTTTTGGATTCGATGCTGGAAATCACTCCGCTTGAAGAAATCAAGGATGATAAAACCAAAGAAGCCGGGGATGTTTCCGAGGATTGACCGAACGAATTCCGATTTTTTCCCGCACCTCGAAAAGGAGGATATAGAATCACGATTCCGCCTCTCTTTCGGTTGACGATACGCCCATATTGGTGATATGATTCTTCCGTTGATCATGAAACGGCGCCATAGCCAAGGGGTAAGGCAGAGGTCTGCAAAACCTTCACCCCCGGTTCAAATCCGGGTGGCGCCTCCACTTCAAGGGGCTGTCTCAAAAGACTTGTAACAAAGTCGGATGAGGCAGCTTTTTTCTATGCAGACTGATCATGGGTCTGAACCCGAGACGATGCGGCAAACGTTCAAGAATCTCACCACTTGATTGAAAAAGAGCACATGAAACCTACTCTGAATCCATTCTGATACAGTAGTAGTTTATTTGCAGCGTTTTGAGATGTGAATAGAACCGGATTCGACAAGACCGTATGGGGGCTGGAGACTGCACTTGTGTGACGGCGAGGAAATACCGACTAAATCACCGATATGCTTCATTTAGTCGGTAATCATTAATCAAAAACGAGACCGCGCGCCGCCCGGATACCGACTAAATCGCCGAAATGCTCCGTTTAGTCGGTAATCATTAATCAAAAACGAGACCGCGCGCCGCTCGGATACCGACTAAATCGCCGATGTGCTTCGTTTCGTCGGTAATCATTAATCAAAAACGAGACCGCGCGACGACCGCATACCGACTAAATCGCCGATGTGCTTCATTTAGTCGGTAATCATTGATTAAAAACGAGATCGCGCGCCGCCCGCATACCGACTAAATCACCGATGTGCTTCGTTTAGTCGGTAATCATTAATAAAAAATGAGACCGCGCCGGTATGTTCGGCTTTTCGAGCGGCGCGGATACCGGCAAATTCGAGAAAAGTGCTCCGGACCTTCTCGATAATGGAATAATATCGACAAATCCGAGTGTTTCCGGCATTTTGTCGGCAATTTCAAGCCGCTACGGACCTTCGAAGTTCAGGAGGCCCCGGCCGGATTCAAGTTTAGTTATACACACTTCATTTAGCCTCTGTCCAAAATCCGGGCGTATATTGTTTTGAGACCGCCCCTTTTCGTTCCGGCTTGCCCATCGGTTTGCCCATCAAATCTTTTCTTTCGCGCAAACCGATGGCTGGCGCCTCCAATCTTTTTTGCGCTCACCCGTCGGACAAGCCACAAATGAACAGGAGGAGTTCCAGGAGATAAACCGTAGAAAAGATTGAGCATCGGACCTCTGGTCCACGAGACAGAACGTGCTCATTAATCTACCGCATATCAATAAAGATACTTTACGCTCGCTCATCAAGAATAAGTTGCACTCGATTCTCCATCAGCGCCACAACATCTTCTGCGGACTTCTGATTATAAAAATAGGCAGCAACCTCTTCCAGAATGATGGATATGATCTCCCGATCCTGATAGGCAAGGGTATCCAATCCGTTAATAAAATCACGGTATGTCTGCGACTGTTCCTCCGTCATGGGTTTTATTTCTATCTCCGAAATCATCAGGTATTCCGGACTACTGGGATACATTGCTTTTTCAATCTGAGCTTCCAATTGCGTTTTCAGAACAGGAATGCAGGACTCCGATACTGCCTCCTGAACATTCTCGCCCAGGAAAATCTTAATAAACTCCCATGCCGCGTCGCTGTGCGACGACTGTACGGATATGGCGAGAATGGAACTCAGAAAGCATGGCGGTCCGCTTTGATCGGGAGAAGGATATCCAACGATGGAGATGGATTCACCGGCATAGGCTTCTTCTTCAATGAAATGCAGAGGCCCGTAAATCTGGTTGAAAAGAAGCGCAAGTCCATGGTTTTGCATCAGCCAATAGGGGTCTTCGATCCTTTCCCGATCCGGATCGTCTTCTTGGTAGCCAAATGTTTTTGCATAATCAAGCAGTTCATAGAAGGAATCCACATCAAAATTGACTTGTCCGGTGGCTTTATCAATATACACATCCATGGAAGAGGACAGTGCTTCCTCCAACAAGGATGATTGGAGGAAGCCCTGCATCGGCAGAATGGAATCCGGAAGAGAGGAAGCCATTCCTCTAAATTCATCAACGGTCCAACCGCTCCGGTCTCCGATGACTGACTTGGGTCCGAACAGGCCCCGGACGAAAAAGCCCCCGGGTATCTTGTAGAGATGTCCGTCCCGCTCACTTAGGGACAGGATGTTCTCCAGATAGTTTTCCTTGTTGAAGGTGTCGTCCTTTTCGATGAGTGTATTCAAATCAACCAGAATACCATTATCTTCATACGCGGTCAGGGGCATATGATAATTTCCGTAAAGGATGTCAGGACCTTTACCGGATAGAATGTTCAGATTGATTTGACGGATCATATGATCCATCGCCGCTTCAATCTGCTCGGCTGTCGAGCAGGAAGTATAATCAATATCATCCGCATAGTCTTTGAGCATAACTTTATATTCTGTGCTCTTATCGTTGAATTCCATAATAGCGGTTTGCAGCGCTACATCATACGAGATATCCAAACCGGCCAGGGTAAGAATGATTTTTCCGGCATCGGGATTGGTCTGATCCTTTGTAAAGAGAAACATTTCAAGAGGGCTAAAGGAACCATACGCGGTTGATAGACACAAGATCGAATGGTCGGAAAGGACAATCAGTTCATTCCTTCTTCCGGCAGAAACGAAGCTGACATTATTCCATTGAAAAAGTGGGGTCACTTCGTTGCTCCCAAGATCCAAAGACTCAATTCCGGCGGATGATTTGATATAGAATCTTTTCCCATCCGAAGAGAGCTCCCCCGAAATTCCGGCATATGAAGATAAATCGATAGGAGTTTCCAGGCTTTTTTTCGGGGTGTTGAGGGGATACAGCAGTGAATGATATCGTCCGTCTTGAGACGCGCTGACGTATACGTTATCTTCAACTCGAAAAACCTGTCCGGTCAGGTCCATGTCCTCAATCGTATATAGCATTTCACCGTAAAGATCAAAAACAACACAGGCTTCATAGCAGGCGACATACATATTTCCTTCTTTGTCGACTACCATTTGGGACGGGAAGCGTTTTTCCGGTATCGTAATTGCTATGGGTTCGCCGATAAGTACCCCCGAAGGGTCCAGCATATAAACGCCGTAATTACCGATACCCATTTCGCTGACTGCGGAGGTCAACAGGTAAATAACGCCGTCCGGATTGCTTGTTATGCCGGAGACCATGATATCTCCGGGAAGGAGCGTGTTTAAATCCACTTGCCCTGTCTGAAGTCCGGACGAATCATAATATAAAATAACGTTCTTACTTGTCGGGTTTTGAGTAGAGGAGCCGTCATCAAGGACGATATTAATCCACAACGCCCAGCCGTCTTTCGTGCGTGTTCCGGATCGATAAATAATGGAGTCTACATTGTCCGCATGAAAAAAATCGAGTTTCTGCGAGGAAAAATGCGGCGTATCGGCCGAGATGAAAGTATCGGGGAAATGTTTGATGACCGGCCCGGAAGAGGAAGAGGAACCAACACTTTCGTTAGTGCCCGGGTTGCAACCGGTTATGCCGACAAGAGTAATCACTGAAAGGCAGAAGCAAAACAATTTAAAAAACGACGACCTTTTGTATGTCTGCCGTACATCATTCTTCTCTTTTATATTTTCCATTCGCTGTCGCCTCGTTTCTTAAGCTAGCTCCAATACTGTTCCCATTGTATCACCAGGAGGCGAAAGGCGACAAAACGAACGCACTATATCAGATTCTTCCCTTTCTGAATATGAATCGATAGTATAAAATTAGACTTCAACCGACCCGTACCGTAGGCGAGCATCGTAGCACCCTTGAGCCCGCTTGAAGCTTTGTGTATAGTAGTACTGAATAAACGAGGGAGTGAATGTTATGGATATTCGTGCGCAAGCGCAGTTTCTTTTCGAGAAGTATAACGAATATATGATCCGGGCCGAAAATTCTTTTCTGTCGAGCGTTCCCGGTACGAGGGACGTGTATACCGAAGAATTCGAAAGAGAAATCGGCACGTATACGGACGCCGAGTCCGACGCTTTTTTTACTAAACCCCTCGCGGGATTTGCCTTCGATACACCGGCAGATTTCTTCGCGTCATTGCAAACACTTGACGAAGATCTGGCGGTTTTTTCCGTGGCGGCCGAGGTCTCGGATGTCGAGCCTCCGCGCGCGTTGACCGACCGGCTCGCCGGCTTCGGTCAGGAGGCGACGGACCGGCTTTTGGAAATGGCTTTGGCCGAATCATGGGAAGGGGATGGCACCGGGCAGGAGGATATTCCGGCATCCGTGCCGGCAGCGATCCGGCTTCTCGGCAAATGGGGAATCGAATCCTCGATTGAGCCGATCCTCCGGCATTTCTGTTCCGCGAAAAGCCCCGACGAATATATGGCGGATGTGATCGGTGATTACGCGGAGGATATGGGCGATCGGATCGTTCCCGAATTACGGCGTATCCTGAATGAGACCGGATCCATCCCGGCCGGGAGTGCGGAGGAGAGCCTTTTGGTCGCGCTGGCGAAGGCGGGTGCGAAACACCGGACCGAGGAGAACTATGACGCACTGCGCGCCTCTTTTCGAAAAGCGGAGCGCAAAGTCATCGGCGCTCTGTGCCTCGGCGATTACGGGGACCCGCGCGCAATCGCGCTTCTGAAAGGGTACTTGGATCGGAACGCTCACGCCTTGGATCGCGAGACGTTTTACGAGTCCATGAGCGTGATCCGAAAGCTCGGCGGAGACATTTCGGATATCAACGACCCGTTCGGAGATTTTCGCAGAAAACAGCAATGATTTCCGGGGAAAAGGCAATAATAGCGATAGCCGGGAAGGTCAACTTCCCGGCTATCTTTTGTACCGATCACTCATCCGAACCACGGAGTTGCTTAAAGAAGAATCGAAGCGGATTTTTGTGTCTGGATCCGTGCTGTCGGAGGCTGTTGGACTGCTTTTTCGTTGATTCTTCTTCGCGCGTCTTTCTCACTGGTAAGGGGCCAACGGATAGGACTTCGCGAGTGGATGAGATTCCCGGAACGGTGGGATCAAGATGTCAGGGGGGAATTATGTCTGCCGTTCCGTTGATTTAATTATATCAAATCAATTGCGAACAAAGCTTGAATGAATTGTGTCCGCACTTTCTCTTTTTCGAGAAGAAAATAAACCGGAACGGTGAAAAACACGAGAAAAAGGAGGAGGGTCTTGATATAATGCCGTTAGGGATCTAGTCAAAGATCGGAGGAGGGCGAACATGTCGTACAAAGAGAATCGCGCGAAATCATTCGCGATCATTGTTCTTTCGTACCTTTTGGCGGCGTCGGTCGGGGTCGCCGTGTTTTTCCTAACGGCGGATTATGGCTTTGTGTTCCGCGTCTTCGTCGCGGATGTCGCGGCGACCGTCCTCATTTTCCTGATCGGAACGCTTTTGGGCAACGCATCCGTTTATGATCCCTATTGGAGCGTGGCGCCGATCGTTATCGCTTCCGCGACCTGCCTTTTCAGAGGGACACTCCGGCCGGAGGCGATGCCGCTTCTGGGCGCGATTTGGTTCTGGGGCGTTCGGCTGACGGCAAATTGGGCATATACCTTTCCGGGTCTCCATCGTCAGGATTGGCGCTATGATCTGTTAAAAGAAAAAAGCAATGCCTGGTTTCCGCTCGTGAGTTTCCTGGGAATACACCTTTTCCCGACACTTATCGTTTATTCGGTGATGGTGCCGGCGCTGGTCTATCTGCAAGCTCCGGCCATCCGCGTATGGACAATACCCGCTCTCCTTGTGTGTTACGCAGCGGCGGCTCTTCAAATGGTCAGCGATTTTCAGATGCACCGTTTTCGCAAGAGCGCCGAACGATCCGGGATCATTCGCACCGGGCTCTGGGAGAACTCAAGGCATCCGAATTATCTCGGTGAGATACTGATGTGGTGGGGCGTGTATCTGGTCATGCTGTCGGTCCTTCCTCAATATGTTTACCTGGCGATCGGGCCGCTCGCAAACACCCTGATGTTTCTTTTCATCAGTATTCCGATGGCCGAAAAGCGCCTTGCCGCCGGAAAGAGCGGATTTGACCGCTACTTGGAGGAGACCCGTATTCTCCTTCCGATCCCGAGGCGCAAAAAACCGGCTGATCCTTTCAGTTTATCCGCAAACGGGAAAACGATGCGGGAAAATTGTGGATGGTCGTTTTATCGGCCCTTTTCGCGAAAATAAACCAAAGGCAAGGACTCATCCGTAAAGCCAGTCACTGCTGACTTGAAGCACGTCACTGCCGGTCAGTTCTTCGAAAGCTTCACGCATATCATCCCACGTGTCCGGATACTCATTACTGCCGAAAATCTGCCGCTCCGACCCGTCCGCAAACCGGATGGTCATCCCCCACTGGTGGCCGTCGCAAATGTCGTTGTTATAGTATTCCTCTTTCCAATCGGTCAGGTTAAGGATTTCGCATTGCGCCCGGAATTTGCTGACCGCTTCTGCGGATAATTCGGATACCGGGGTGAACCCTTCGTTTTCCGCGTCGGGATCTCTCGGCGCGTATTCGTCGTAACCATCCATGGCCGGTGAAAAAACGGAGAACGACCGACCATCCAGATCGATCCTGTACTCACTCATTGTCATGCCGAACGAACTGTGGTATACGTCGATCCGGGAGATCCGATCGGACGTGTCTTCCTCGGGGTCCGGTTTTTCGGAGATCGCGGAATTGTCGGTGGGATCTCCTCCTTTGGAGGTTTCGGGGCTACCCGTCGACCCGGTACTCCGGATGCGGAGCGGGCAACCCGACGCGCTGATCATTACGCATCCGATGATGATCAGGCACACCGCGGCTTCAAATCGTATTTTCATGGGAATGGTCTCCTTTTCTTATCGTTATCACACTGCTTTCTGTCAAACAGACGATCGGCGGTGCGAAAACGTTGCGGAGCGAAGAGCGAAAACAATCCGGAATCAGACGGAAGGAGGATTTCGACAGTTCTTACGTAAAGACTGGTCCGGGTTTTCCGGACCAATTTTTCGAAGTGTTGACATGCGGCTTTTTCTCGCCTCTTTGACCTTGGTTTTTGTTGACATTCCTACCTCGGGTCGATATAATACATCGTGCGTGCGGGATTAACTCAGTGGTAGAGTGTCACCTTGCCAAGGTGAAAGTCGCGAGTTCGAATCTCGTATCCCGCTCCATGATTCAGAAAGCCTGTGCTTGCGAGCACAGGCTTTTTTTGGGTTGACAAGTATGCTCGAGCCGTGTATACTACGTAGCATACCACGATGTATCGTTTAGGAGGCGCATATGATTTTAAAGGTAAGAATCAGTGGAAATACCGGTTTTAGAATGCATGAAATTATTCAGGCCAGAAAAGTTGATTACAGAATTACGCAAGGTTTTCTTATCGGCATCTTAATTCAGGAATTTCAGATGAGCGACGAGCAGATGACGGAGGTGCGCGGAAGGATAGAGGAAAATCGGGCCGGCGACGAAGCGAGATCCACCAGCCTCAGCATAAGTAAAGAGACATTTGAAAATCTCACAAAGCTGAAGACGCGCATGGAGAATTTAGATGCGGAAAACGTTCACATGGCGCATGTCATCGAATTCCTGGTTTTTGCAGCGTATTCATCCCTGCCGTTGGTAACGAGAAAAGAAAGCATTAATTACCTGAACGGATTTTTGAAACTCACTCGAGGCGATATAGAATATTTAAGGCGGCAACCTATGACAGGAAGTATATCCGCGAAAATAACGCACAAAGATTTGAGTTCGGCACTGAATCACATTAAAAGTTACTATGAGGGAGAAGTGAGACGAGCGTTCGCGGATCGCATATATTTAAATTATATCCTTCATTACGACTTCTTTCATTCAAGTCATTAATCGGCCATAATCCGATTGCATCGCACTTAGCCGAACCGACGAATCCGATTAATCATCAGAAATCACCCCGCTACTGTCTCACACCGGTACGAAGGAATCCGAGCAGGTCCCTTCGCCCTGAATAAAGGCGTTCTCCTGTCCGGCGTCGATCAAAAAACGGATCATCGCTTCGTAGTGACTTGCGGGCAGGGGGCGGTCCGGAGCACCCGGAACCGACGGAGACGGCGGCGTATATTGATTCATCAGACTGATACATATTTGATTTCCGTAGACTTCCGTCAAATACCGGAGAACTTTTCGCGAGTCGAACAGGTACCCGGGGAGCATCAGGTGGCGGACGATGACGCCGCTTTGCATCCGGTCGTTTTTCGAAAAGCGCGGCGGTCCGACCTGACGGACCATCTCTTCGAGCGCTTCCCGACACCGGTTTGAATAATCCGGCGCGCCGCAAAAACGACGCGCGACGGACGGGCTGAAGAACTTCATATCCGGAAGGTAGATGTCGATCAGTCCGTCGAGCATCCGGAGTGCCCGGACACTTTCGTAGCCACCCGAGTTATATAGGATCGGGATCGAAAGTCCCGACATTCTGGCGCGCGTGATTGCATCGACGATATGCGGAAGAAACATCGTCCCGGTCACCAGATTGATGTTATAGGCGCCGGAAGACTCAAGTTCCAGGAATATTTCGGATAACCGCTGTGCGGTGATGTCTGTTCCCTTGCGCCCGTAACTGATCGGGCTATTTTGGCAGAAATTACAGCCCAGGTTACAGCCGGAGAAAAAAACGGCGCCGGATCCGCCCGGACCGGTTTCTTCGACGCCCGAAATACAGGGTTCTTCCCAGTGATGGAGCGCCGCTCTCGCGACGCGGGGGACAGAAAACATGCCGCAACGGCCCGTATTTCGGCTGAAACGATCGACACGGCATTCGCGGGGGCACAGCCGGCATGAACTGTATTCGGCGTAGAAACCGTTCGGTTCCGGGGAATTTTCGGGGGGCGGCATGAAGCGATACCTCGGCGGAGAAGATAGATTTATTATACCCGAACGCAAAATAATTTGAGAACGAATATTGCATTCGAATTACGGATCACAGTGTAACGATTCGTCAGGTCCGAAAGCATTGACCGACGAATCCTTTTTCGTGTAGGATGTAGCAGAAAGTGGGCGTATATCACCCGGCTATTCTCGGTCTCGCTTTCGGGAAGGCATCATGAGGAAGACGAATTTTTTTATCTCCGCGCTCGTCGTCACCGCTTTGTTTGTGATGACTCTGTTTTTGGCATCACTGACCGGAGAGGCGGGCAGACGTGTCGAGCCTCAGACCGCATCACAACAGGCGACGGAGCAAGCCGGTACGACCGTCGCGGAGACTTCTGTTTTGTCCGCGACTCCGACGGCTACCCCTTCGCCGGCTCCGACTGCCGTCCCGGTCTACGTACCCGAGTTTGACGACCTACAGAAACACTACTGGATCGATACGATGCGTACGACGCTCGAAGGGTTTAACCTGACGGAAACCGGGAACGGTTACGTCATCGATTGGATGCTCGATGCCGGCGCCGATTACTATATCCTTTGCACTTCCGAAAACGGTGCCGAGTACATTCCTTTTCAGATTCTCTCGCCGTCCGTTTATCAATGGGAATACATGGAGAAAGACACGGCGGGATTTATGGTCCTGGCATACCGGGACAACGGGCAGGAGGGGACGGACGAAGACTCTATGTTGAAGGCGTACCGCTCCGTATTGCTCAAACCGGTATCAACACCGACGCCCGAGCCGACCAGAGATCCCAATGCGACGGTCACACCGACACCGACTCCGACTCCGACGCCGCCGAGTAAATATAAGATCATCGTCGATAAAGAGGATTGCGCTTTTTGTGTTTTTGAAATGGACGAGGCCGGAGAGTATACGGTCAAGGTGGCGACGTATCCCGCCGCGCTCGGCGGCAGTAAGACCCCGCTGACGACGGAAAAACGGCAGTTTTCGATCGGGACCAAGCTTGAATGGCGCGTCTGGACCGGATTTTCCCCCGACCGGTATTCTCCGTATGCGTCGCAGTACAGCTCGGGGATATTCTTTCACGGCCCGATCTATCGTAAGAAGAGCCTGGATACCCTGATGAAGTATTCCTATGACGACATCGGGTTGAATTATAAAACCGGAGGGTGTGTCCGTACGACGGTCGCCGGAGCGCGATTCGTTTATTACGCGTGCCCGGCGGGAACGGTCGTCGAGATTTTAAGCAGTACCGATCGGGTCGATTATCCGGGGAAACCGGAGATCGATAAGGACTTTCCGACGTGGGATCCGACGGACCCGCAGAAGCCGACGCCGTCGCCGACCCCGATGCCGACGCCCTCGTCGTGACCGGATACGCAAGGGAACGGGCATTGACCGATGCTCCGCTTTTCGTGTAGGATGAACGGAGACAGTGGGGGTACGTTGACAATTTGTTCTCCGATTTACTTTAGGAAAAGGCATTTATGAGGAAGACGAATTTCTTTGTTACCGCGATCGTTGTTACACTATTGTTTGTGATGACGTTGGTTTTTGCTTCGCTATCGGGCGACACCCGGGCGATTTCGCATCCGTCACAGGACCGGATGGTCCAGAACGCCGGGAACGCCGCTTTTGCAGTCGTCATGGACGCGCTTCCGACGGTTGCTCCGACGGCGACCCCGACTCCGGCACCGACAAGCATTCCCGTGTTTATTCCCGGATTCGATGAAGTGGCTTTGGCCTACGATATTAACGACATTAGAAACACAACGTCCGGATTGACCGTGACCGAGAGTGAGACCGGTTTTGGCATGGAGTGGTCGCTTGTAATCGGAGCGGATTATTATATTCTTTGCACCTCGGATGACGGGACACAGTATCGGCCGGTGCAGATTTTCGTGGGCTCGATGTATCGGTGGGAACTGGCGGATGAGAATGCGGCCGGACTTTTGATTCTGGCGTTTTCGGATGACGCGCTGAAGGGCACCGGTGACGACGTGTTGCTGCGGGCATACCGGTACATTCCGATCACCCCGACGCCGACCCCGACACCGACCCGGGCACCGAAGGCCAATGCGACTCCGAAGCCGACCAGGGTTCCGACGCCGAGCCCGACACCGAAACCGCCGAACAAGTATAAGATTATTGTAGACAAGACCGATTGCGCATTTTCTGTGTTCGAGATCGACGCGAACGGTGAGTATACAACCAGAATCGTGACGTATCCGGCAGCGCTCGGAGGAAGTAAGACACCGGTTGGGACTTTCGCAATCGGTGCAAAAGAAGAGTGGCACTCATGGGGCAGTCAGTATTCGCCGTACACGTCCCGATACAGTTCCGGCAAATATTTCCACGCTCCGCTCTATTACAGCAAAAGCTTTGATAATTTGAACGCGTCTTACTATAATGGTATCGGTTCTCCGAATGTAACCGGCGGTTGTGTCCGAACAACCGTTGCGGGCGCACGTTTTGTGTATTATAACTGTTCGGGAGGGACAGTCGTCGAGATCGTAAGCGCGAGCGACCTGGTCTCGTACCCCGGGAAGCCGGAGATCGACCCGAACTACCCGACGTGGGACCCGACGGACCCGAACAAACCCGCCGCGACGCCAACGCCGACGCCGGATCCGACCCCGATACCGCCGCCGGAACCTACGATTCCGCCGGAAACGACCCCGACATCGATACCGGAGCCGACTTCAGCGGAAACGACAGCCCCACCGGAGACTACCCCGACTCCAACAGAAACGCTCCCGCCCGGTCCTTAGCAATTTACCGGCGATCGGTCCGCGAAAGCGGTCCGGAGCCGAAACCTTAAGTAAATGACGGAGGCAATATGAAAAAGATCACAAAATTAGTCTTCCTGTCTGTCCTATGTGTCCTTCTGACCTGTGCGTGCGCCGGAAATGCGACGGCTACGACGCCGGTAACCACCGAAGCTCCGCCAACGGAGACGACGTTTCTCACCGGCGCGTTTTCGAAAAAAGATCTCGTGTTCTCCTACGGCGGGAAGGACGTTACACTGCTATCCGACGTACAGCCGCTTCTGGAGGTGCTTGGAGAAGGATATTCAGTGACTGCCGCGCCCAGCTGTATGTTTACCGGAGAGGATAAGCGGTTCACCTATCCGGCGTTTGATATCTTTACCTATCCGATCGACGGACAGGATCAGATCGATGAGATCATCGTCACGGATACCGCGTATATGACCGCACGCGGTGTCTCCGTCGGCGATTCCTATGACTCGGTTGTCGCCGCTTATGGAGCCGGCGAATTTGACGATGTCGTCCTCACTTATCTGGATCCCGCGGAGGATCCGGAAAAGAGTCCGAGGTTGATCTTCGGGATCGATGAGGGCGTTGTCACCTACATCAGTTATTATTCCGCCCGGAATATGTGGTAATAAGGGAAGAGAAAGGGAGCTATAGATGGTATTCAGTTCGCCGGTCTTCCTTTTTGTCTTTTTGCCGTTCGTTTATCTGGTCAACAAGTTACTGCCTGTAAGAGCAAGAAATATTTTCCTTCTATTGGTCAGTCTTCTTTTCTACGCGTGGGGCGAGCCGATCTACGTTCTCCTGATGATTCTATCCGTCGCCGTCAACTACGGGCTGGCGCTTCTGATGGGGCCTTCGGAGAAACGCTCTTCGTACGCGAAACTCTGGCTGATCCTGTGCGTTGTCTTTAATATCGGGATGCTTTTTGTGTTCAAATACGCAAACTTCTTCACCGACAATGTTAATATCCTTCTGGGCACCGCGATCGAGATCCCGCTGATCCGTCTTCCGATCGGGATATCCTTCTTCACTTTTCAGGCGATGTCCTACACGCTCGATGTGTACCGCGGTGAGACTAAGCCTCAGAAAAATCCCGGCAATGTACTTCTTTACATTTCCTTCTTTCCACAGTTGATTGCGGGCCCGATCGTTCTTTATTCCGATATCGAAAAGCAGATCCAGAAACGTACCGAGAGTATCGATATGACTGTGGCGGGACTGAAGCGCTTTGCCGTGGGACTCGGGAAGAAGGTTTTGATTGCCAATACGCTGGGTGCCGTCGCGGACAAGGTTTTCGCGATCGCCGGCTTTGAGATGAACGCGCCGATCGCCTGGCTCGGCGCGATATCCTATTCGCTTCAGATCTATTTTGATTTCTCCGGCTATTCGTGCATGGCCATCGGTTTGGCTAAACTGTTTGGATTCGACCTTAAGGAAAACTTCAATTACCCGTACATCTCCGGAAGCATCAAGGAATTCTGGCGAAGATGGCATATTTCGCTCTCAACGTGGTTTAAAGATTATCTTTATATTCCCTTAGGCGGAAATCGCAAAGGGAATGTGCGCACTGCGATCAATCTTCTGATCGTCTTCTTCTGTACGGGCATCTGGCACGGAGCGCAGTGGACTTTCGTGATCTGGGGTTTCTACCACGGCTTTTTTATCATGTTGGAGCGCGTCGGGATCATCCGGCCCGAAAAGTGGAGGATCAAGGCACTCGGACACATATATACACTGGTGGTCTCAGTGACCGCGTTCGTTATTTTCCGCGCGGAAACCATCGGGCAGGGCTTTTTGATGGTCGGAAAGATGTTTACCGGCTGGTTCAGCACTCCGCAAACGGCGTCGTTTCTAATAGCGACACTGACTCCTTCGGTTATCCTGTTCCTGGTCATCGGCATCGTCGGGGCGACCGATCTTCCCAAGAAACTCGTTGCGTGGATCGCCTCGAAGGACTTCGTTCCGGGCCTTCTGCCGGAGGTCGTATCTATGGTGTCCGCGATGATCGTTCTGGGGCTTTGCGTCCTTTCGCTGTCGAGCACGGCGTATAATCCGTTCATCTATTTCAGATTCTGAGAAGAGGAGGGAGAAGAATGAAGAAGATATTGAATTTCGCTTTTGTCATCCTGTTCATCGGCCTGTGTTCGGTTCCCCTCCTTGGGCTTCTTTTCGGGTATAAAAATATCAATGTCGAAAAGCGCGCGTTGGCCGGGTTGCCGGTACTGTTCAATGAAAAAGGCTTTAACGAATCGTTTCCGGAGGACGCGGAGGCGTTCCTTTCGGATCACTATGCCTTTAAGCCGCAATTGGTAACGGCCGACGCGATATTGCGCGAGAAACTTTTCGGCGAGTCGGTTTCCGATCAGGTTATTGTCGGTCGGGACGGGTGGCTGTATTTTACTCCGACTCTGCAGGATTTTCTGGCGATGGATACACTTTCCGATAACGAGCTCGACCGCATTGTCCGGACGCTGGAGATCCAAAACAGGGCTTTAGCTGAAAGAGGCGTCGGGTTTCTCTTCACCGTTGCCCCCAATAAGGCTTCGATCTATCCCGAACATATGCCGTCGTATTATCATCCGACCGGAAACAAGAATAACTACGATAAATTATACGATCGGCTGGGATCTTCCGATATTGTATCATTGGATCTGCGCTCTATGCTTCGCACCCAAGCGCTCGGGGAGAATCCGGAGCAGGCGCTCTACCTTAGACTGGACTCGCACTGGACCGACAAAGGCGCGCTTTTGGCGTATCAGTCGATCACAAGCGAGATCACGGCCCGGATGCCTGAACTTTTTTTGCCGGACTATAGCGACCGGTCCGTTGAAAAGCGCGAGATCATTAACGGGGATTTGAGCCAGATGCTTTATCCGGCGGCGCGGATGAAGGACACCCAGTTTTTTTACGACCTGCCTCAGAACTATTCCTCGGCGCGTACGATCCGTACCATGGAGGATCTCCTGATCGAGACTTCCTGCGAAAACGGTCAGGGCGGACTTCTGATGTTCCGCGATTCGTTTGCCAACGCGCTGATTCCGTTTTTTTCCGACGCGTTTGCCCGGGCGACGTACTCGCGCGCCATCCCCTACGATTACCGTCTGTTGAATGCGGATACGGACGTGGTCGTTTTCGAGATTGTCGAGAGGAATATCATCAACATCCTGGATTCCGCGCCGATCATTGATTCGTATACGGTTCCGGAAATCGGGGATGTGCGGCCGGATTTTATCGATTTAAATGTCCGGACCGAAGAACAAACGGACGGTACTTTACGCATTTACGGAACAGCTGTTCCCGCGACGTATGATCCGGAAGGGTATTATGAGATATTTATCCGGATTGAGAGCGCCGGATGCTCCGACACATACGTCACCTTCCCGATCCTTGAGCCGGAAATGCTTGATCAGGCACAAGAAGAGGATAAGGCTGAAATCACGGTCAATGAAAACGTCGCCTTCTCGGCACGCCTGAATCCGTCCGGTCTTCCCGCCGGCAACTGCGAAATATCCATCATCGTCCGGGGAGAAACCGGCACGGTCATCGCGCCGTATCTTTCGATTCAAAGACCTTAATTACGGGGCGTATATGATCTTGACCTGCTCGGACAGTACGTGATCGGTCAATAGATATGCGTTGGATTCCACATCCGTAAAGTGCCACCATTCACTGGAGATAAAGTTGAATCCGCAACGGACCATTATTTCAGCCATGTAATTCATGTTCTTTCGCGCGGTTTCCGTCATGTTGGGATTCGTGCGGTTCGACCGGGAGTCAAGCGTATGGATCGGTGAGGGCATTTCGATCGGTTCTCCGGTTGCGTTATCGACGAGCGACATGTCAATCGCAGACCCTTGATTATGGATGGATCCGAAGCGTTTTCCCGATACATATGTGCCGTTCTTGTGGATGTCGTACATGATGCACGTTACCGTATACGGGCGGTACGCGTCGTATATGATGATCGAATAACCGTCCTCCTCAAACATCTCCTGAGCCTCCAGAAGCTTATCGAGCGTGCCGCGCTGAAGAAGACAAATCTCCTGACCGTAGACGTTCCCGCCGGCGATATTTTCATCCTTAGCCAGGAGCATATCGATATAAATCTCATCGGAAAAGCGCCTTACATCCACCAGATTGTCCTTCTGAAGCTTCGGTTCCAATAAGTACCCGGTGTCGATGGTGATCTGCGCGTCGGGCGTATCAAACTTACCGTTCGTGATGCTTACTTCGGCTTCCTCGAAAAACAACCCCTCATAGCATATGACTTCGCCGCTTTCGGTGATTACATGACCTTTGTCCTCACCGATCGTGAACTCGACGTCCTCGTCCAGGGTCACTCCTTTGACCGAACTGATTGCCCCGTTGCTGACGACAATCTCGACCGACTCCGGGGTCGGCGTCGGCGCGGTGGTTTCCGTCGCCTCAAAAAACACTTTCTTGGACGACAGAAGGACCGCAGACGGCCCCGCGGGCAGACCCGGGACGGACAGGGAACCGGTCTGGGCGACGGTCGTTTCGGACGTCGTTGTTTCGGAAGGTGCTGTTGTTTCGGAAGGTGCCGTTGTTTCGGACGGCGTCGTGGTCGGTGCGACTGAAGGCGCCGGAGTCGTCGACGGTGTAGGTAGTGGCGTTGTTTTAATCACCGCGTTTTTCAAGTATAAGGTCGTATCGGAAGCCAAAAGAGAACCGGATAGCGTATAGAGATCGATCCGGGTCTTGGTGACTTCCGTGTCGACCAACGGAGCGCCGGGCGCATCGCTCTCCGGGAGTTTTTCGATTACGGTGTAGGTGGAAGGTACAACCTTCAGTTTGCCGGCAAACTTGGTGTGGATTTCGCCCATCTCTTCCTTTGCGGGCATATAAAAATACGCGTCATGAATCTCCGGCCGGATTGTCGAGGTCGTAACGTCCAGAAATCTTGTCTCGATGTACCCTTCTTCTTCTTCGCCGAACAGAATCCTGCTCCACACCGAGCCCTCTTCCTTAACCCAGAAGTCGATCCCCTCGATCGCGGCTCCGACGACTCGACTGGTGTTATTTCTCTCCGCGTACACATAGACCAATGTCTCATCGACTTCCTTGATGATTCCGACCCGGTATTCCGGGATCGGCGTCGGCGAAGGGGTGGCGGTCGGTGTCGGGATCGTCGTTTCGACGGTGGTCGGAGCCACCGTCGTCGGTATGATCATTTGAATGGTCGACTTCGGATTCTTGTTGCACGAGGCAGACGTCAACATTACGGACAAGAGAATCGATAATGCCGACACGATTGAAATCCAACGAATCAGAGTGTTTCTTGTCATGACTTTATCCTTGTATACATTACGAATGATAATCGATGCACGCCCTGATATTAGCATGACGATTCCTAAAAGACAACGACAAAGCACAAGTGTAATCGCGTCGAAATTTCTGCGTATTATACAAATAGCGCGCATGCCCGTCCGTGTTACAATGTTTTCGTGAATGGACCGTTATGAGCGCATCCGGCTTTTGAAGACACGATTTCACTGACGGATCCCCAGCGCGGAGAGGATAAACATGACCGGTGGTCTGCACGAGGAATGCGGCATTTTCGGGATCAATAACCGTGAGGGTTCCGATATCTCCGCACGCATGTATTACGGTCTGTTCGCGCTCCAGCACCGCGGACAGGAAAGTTGCGGAATCGCGGTTCGTCAGGGCGACGAGATCCTTTGCCGTAAGGGCATGGGTCTTGTCAGCGAGGTTTTTCGTTCGCAGGAGCTTTCGGGGATGACCGGAAGCGCGGCAATCGGACATGTCCGCTATTCAACCGCCGGCAGAAGTATTATCGAGAACGCGCAACCGATCGTGACGCAGTATTCAAAGGGCGCTTTCTCCATCGCACATAACGGAAATCTCACCAATGCGGACCGTCTGCGCGCCGAGCTTCAGGAGCGAGGCGCGATTTTTCAGACCGACGTCGATTCCGAGGTCCTTGCCTACATGATCGCAGGCAACCGGGTCCGAACCCACTCGATCGAAAAGGCTGTCGCCGAGATGATGCTCGAGGTCCGGGGCGCGTATTCGCTCCTGGTCATGACTCCCGGTAAACTCATCGCGGCACGGGACCGGTTCGGATTCCGGCCGCTGTGCATCGGTCGACTCGGCAATTCGGAGGTGTTTGCTTCCGAGACATGCGCGCTCGATGCCGTCGGTGCCGAATTCGTCCGCGATGTCCTGCCCGGCGAGGTCGTGATCTGCGACGCGGGCGGGATGCGCTCCGTTTTTCCGGAACCCCCCTCCAAATGCAGTCATTGCATTTTTGAATACATTTATTTCGCACGACCGGACAGCGTCATTGACGGGGTCAGCGTATACGAGGCGCGATTCCGGGCGGGAAAGTTGTTGGCCGCGATGCATCCGGTCGATGCGGACGTCGTGGTCGGCGTTCCCGAATCGGGCCTTGATGCCGCAGCGGGGTATGGTGTGGAATCCGGTATCCCCGTCGTCCGGGGTTTTTATAAGAACAGTTATATCGGCAGAACGTTCATCAAACCCGAACAGGCACTCCGTCAGGAAGCGGTCGGCATCAAGCTGAACCCCATACGCAGTGTCATCCGGGGGAAACGGGTGGTCCTGATCGACGATTCGATCGTTCGGGGCACGACCGTTGCGCGCATCATCGGTCTTTTAAGAAACTGCGGTGCGGCGGAGGTCCATGTTCGGATCAGTGCCCCGCCGTTTCGTTACCCGTGTTATTTCGGGACGGATGTCCCGTCCTGCGAGGCCTTGATCGCCAATACGCAATCGGTATCCGGCATTGCGCGCATTATCGGAGCGGATTCTCTGGGATATTTGGATATTCCGGGGCTGTCCCGAATGATCGGCGACGGGAAGCATGAATTTTGTGACGCCTGCTTTTCGGGCAGATATCCCGAGGGCAGTACCGAATTTCCGAAAGAAGAGAGGGCGAGCATTTGATTCGCGCGGTAATTTTTGACATGGACGGGGTCCTTCTGGACAGCGAGCCCCTGCATGATGCGGTCAATCTGGAAATTTTAAGAAGCTACGGAATCGACGCGGATCAATCCGTTACGAATCCATATATCGGCAGAACCAGCGAAGCGCTGTGGAGCGCAATGATCGGGCAGTTTCAACTTCCCGAAAAGCCGGATGTTTTGATCGCGCGGCAGTGGGAGATGGTCATTTCCTATCTTCCGGATTCCGGAATCGGGGAGTCGGAGGGACTTACCGCGCTTCTTCGCCATTTGGCGGAGCAGGGCATTCGCGCCGCCGTTGCTTCGTCCTCGCGAATCGCTTTTATACGGGCGGTTTTCGATCATTTGAAGCTGTGGGATAAAATGGAGAGTTTTACCGGCGGAGAAGAGGTCAAACACGGAAAACCCGCTCCCGATATTTATCTGAAGGCGGCCGGGAAAATCGACATCCCGCCCCGGTTCTGCCTTGCGGTCGAGGATTCGACCGCGGGTGTCCTTTCGGCCAAAGCGGCCGGTATGTTCACGGTCGGGTATAAGAATCCGACTTCGGACGGCCAGGATGTTTCTGCCGCCGATCGAACGGTTACAAGCCTCCGGGAGATCTGCGGGATCGTCGACGAACTGTGCGGGCGGGCACCGAACATTCAACCGGTTGATAAATATGAGTTGAACACCGCGAAAAACGGAGAATAACAGAGAATAATCGAAAAAAATCCAGAATTATTCAGTTCTCTATTGACATAGCGGGGGTGCGCCCGTATTATGGTGAAGCGCCCGGTTTTCGGGTTGTGTACCGATGGAAGAAGACCTAAGGAGGAATACCGATCATTATGAAGACATACGTAGCGAAAGCCGGCGAGATCGAACGCAAATGGTTCGTCGTCGATGCCCAGGGACTGAAGCTCGGCCGTCTGGCGACCGAAGTGGCGAGAATTCTTCGCGGCAAGCACAAGCCGACGTTTACACCCTTTCTCGATTGCGGCGACTTTGTGATTATCGTAAACGCAGATAAGGTTGTGTTGACGGGAAATAAGCTCGACCAGAAAATGTACCGTTACCACACCGGTTATCCGGGTGGGCTCAAGGAGACTACTTATCGCAAGCTGATGAGCAGCAAGCCTGAGAAGGCCGTCGAGATGGCTGTAAAGGGGATGCTTCCCAAGACTACTTTGGGCCGTCAGATGTACAAGAAACTCAAGGTTTATGCCGGACCGAATCATGAGCACGCCGCGCAGAAGCCTGAGACGCTGACGATCGAAGCATAAGAAAGGGGAGGTAAAAAGATCATGGTCAAGAAATCAACGAAGGTATATTTTTACGGAACCGGACGCAGGAAGGATGCGGTGGCATGTGTGCGCATTTTCCCCGGTACCGGTGTCATAACCGTGAACGATAAAGACATTGAAGATTATTTCGGGATGGAGACACTCAAACTGATCATCCGCCAGCCGCTCGTCGCGACGGGGACCGTCGGTAAGTTCGACATCGTCTGCAAGGCGATCGGCGGAGGTGTTTCCGGTCAAGCCGGAGCCATTCGTCACGGACTTTCCAGAGCGCTCGTAAAGGCGGACGAGGAAGCCTATAAGGCGATCCTCAAGAAGGCCGGCTTCCTGACCCGCGACTCCAGAATGAAGGAAAGAAAGAAGCCCGGTCTCAAGAAAGCGAGAAAGGCTTCGCAGTTCTCCAAGCGTTAATGCTCTTCCGGTACCGCTTTGCGGTTGGGATTCGAGCGCTTCGACCGGGATGTTTCCGGCCGGGACGAACAAGATCGTAGAAGTTAAGCGGCGCACCGGGCACAACCTGCCGGGTGCGCCGTTGTTTTTGAAGCAAGAGAGGTGGCATATGCTGGTCATTAGAAACGCTCGTATTTTAACGATGGACGGCTCGCGTACGATCGAAAACGGCTACATCATTGTGCGGGACGGGCGGATCGCGCAAATCGGGGAGGGCGAACCGCGCATCCCGGAGGGGATGGATCGGGACACAACCGTGATCGACGGAAAAGGCGGGTGGCTCCTGCCGGCTTTGATCGACGCGCATTCGCACTTGGGACTTTTCGATGACAGCCTCGACATGGAGGGCAGTGACGGTAACGAGATGACCGATCCGGTCACCCCGCATCTTCGCGCGATTGACGGAATCCATAACGCCGACGTTTGTTTTCGGGAAGCTTTCGAAGGCGGTGTCGGCATCGTAATGACCGGACCCGGAAGCGGAAACGTATTGGGCGGGCAATTCGCGCTGGTAAAGACCTATGAGCGGACCGTCGAGGACGCGATCCTTCGCGAGCCGGCCGCCCAAAAGGCGGCTTTCGGCGAGAATCCCAAACGCGTGTACGGCAAGGACAACAAATCGCCGCAGACGCGCATGGGTACGGCCGCCATTCTTCGGGAGGCGCTGAGCGAGGCGGTCGGGTACAAGGAGAAACTGGACCGTTACAAAGAGAAACTCGACGAATACAAAGCGGCGAAAGACACGGGAGACGAAGATCCGCCCGAGAGACCCGATAAGCCGGACCTCGACATTCAGTCGGAAGCGTTGATCCCGGTGATCGAAGGACGCCTGCCGCTGAAGATTCACGCGCACCGGCAGGACGATATTCTGACGGCCGTCCGGATTTGTAACGAATTTTCGCTGACGTACACGCTGGAGCATTGTACGGAGGGACATCTGATCGCAGACGTGCTTTTCAAGGAATATCAGGCCGGACAGGCTGAAGGCCGCGGGGCGGGCGTATCTGCGGGCATAGGCGGACGGCTCAGGGGCATTGTGATCGGGCCGATCATCGGGGACCGCAGTAAACCCGAGCTTTCCCATATGACGCTTCGCACGGCGGCAATCCTCACAAAGGCGGGACTTCCGGTCGCCTTAATGAACGACCATCCCTGTGTTCCCCAGCAGTACCTGCTGCTCTCCGCGTCGCTTGCGGTCCGCGGCGGACTCGACGAACAGGCGGCGCTTGAGGCGATCACAATCCGCCCGGCCGAGATACTCGGGATCGATGACCGGTACGGAAGTCTTACCGAAGGGAAAGCGGCGGATCTCTGTCTTTTCGACCGGGACCCCTTGGATTGCCGGGGGCATCTCCGTTTGTTTATCGGCGACGGTCAGATCCGCTATGACGACAGCATCGGATCGTCCGCGGCTACTGTATAAGGAAATGACAAACGAAGATAAAGTCCACTCCATTTGTCTGATATCGGAGTCCGCGGATGCGACCGGACAGGTCGGTCGACTTCTGGCTTCCGTGTTGCGCCGCGGGGACATCGTATTATTGGACGGCGACCTCGGCGCCGGTAAGACCGTTCTGACGCGCGGGATCGCAGTCGGGCTCGGATTAGCCGAAGATGTCGCGAGTCCGACCTACACGCTGGTTTTCGAGCATTTGGCCGAAGACCCGGGCGCGACCGACCTTTTTCATTTTGATGTGTACCGGATCAGCGGTGCGGACGAGTTTTTGATGTCCGGACTGGATGAGTATTTTGACCGGGGCGGCGTGTGCGTGATCGAGTGGGGACAAAGGATCATCGACGCGCTTCCTTTTGCGCCGATTCGCGCGGAGTTGTCCGGCGTCGGGGCGGAACGGAAGATTTGCCTCTTTTTCCCCGAGGGCGACGGGAACCGGTGCGCGCGCCTGTCGGCGATGCTTTCGCAATGCGCCGGGGTTCGGTTATAATGACCGTAGCGGAAAAATATTTTTCGAAAATGAGCAACGGGAGGCGCCTTTGAGTACGTGCGATGTGATAGACGGCGGGCCGGTCGGGGAGCCGAAAAATACGCTGCGTGTTTTGGCCTGCGATACGTCCAATGCGGCCTGTTCCTGCTGTTACGTAAAAGGCGGCGAGACGGTCGCGATGTCTTTTTTGTCCGTCGGCCTTAAGCATTCGGAGACCTTCATGCCGATGGTTCATGAGTTGGTCGAACGGGCGGGTCTGCGATACGAAGATACGGATCTTTTCGCTTGCGTCGTCGGGCCGGGATCGTTTACCGGAATCCGGATCGGAGTCGGAGCGGTACAGGCGATGGCCTTTGCCGCCGGAAAGCCCGCTGTCCCTGTTTCGTCCCTGAAAGCGCTGGCTTATCCGCTTCTTGATCATAAAAACACCCTTATCGTCCCGATGATCGATGCCCGAAACGCGCGCGTTTTTGCCGCCGCGTACTATAACGGTGTCGGGGTGGTTCCCGAGGGAGCCCGGTCGGCCGAAGAATTTGTCGGTGCGTGTGACCGGTGGAGGGCGCAAAACGCTCCTTCGGCCGCGATTTTCACCTGCGGAAACGCGTATTGGATGTACGCGGGTCCGGAGGGAGCGAGGAAATCCGGGGTGACGCCAATGACCTCCTTTCGGGAGATCGATCCGAGATCCGTTGCCGCGCTTGCCGCAGAGTCCTTTCTTGAAGTCCCCTTGGAAGAGCGAAACCGCCGGTTTATACCGGATGCCCTCCTGCCGGTCTATCTGACCCGTACGGCGGCGGAAAGAAATCTCGATGCGCGGCAGGAGGAAGAGCGAACCGGAGCCCGTGATGCATAACGGAGGCCCTCTTATGGTAAACGTGCGCGATTCCGCTTTCGGCGATATGCCCGGACTGATGCGGATCGAGCGGGAGAGTTTTTCGACACCCTGGAGCGAGGGGGCAGTCCGTTCGTTTCTGCTTGACCCGGAGCGCAGGGCCTGCTTTTCGGCGGAAGATGGAGCCCGGGGGGCCGTAATCGGATACCTGGCTCTGCAGTTTGTCGGCGACGAGGCGGAGATCTGCAATCTTGCCGTTTCGCCCGCAGAGCGGGGCCGGGGCGCCGGTGCGCTCCTGGTGGATACCGCCGTTGATTTTTGTGCCCGCAGGTCGATTCGTATCCTTCATCTGGAGGTTCGCGAAAAAAACACGCCCGCGATCGCTCTGTACCGGAAAAAGGGGTTCCTTCCCGTCGGCGTACGCCGAGGCTATTATGCGGACAGCGGCGAAGACGCACTGCTATTTTCAAGAATGATCCGTGAAGAACCGATCACGGAGCCCGGCGGGAATCCGCTTATGTCAGATTGACCATAATTCGACTTCGCGCCCGCCGCTTTATCACCGAAATAACGAAAAAGCGGCGGACACACCTTCATTTTGTTGACATTGAGAAGGGCTGTCCATATACTTTACATTATGAACAACAGTCTTTATGCGTAAGTTTTCCGGGAGGAACAGGGATGATTTCCAAATCAGTTATTTTTCAGTGTGACGAAGCTCTTCAGATGAAGGCCGTCGCCATTTTGATCCAGAAGGCATCGACCTTCAGAAGCAGTATCTATCTGATGCGAAGCGGGCGTCGCGCGAATGCGAAGAGCCTTCTGGGCGTCATGTCCCTGGGAATCGAGAACGGCGCGGAGATCGAAGTGACGGCCGAGGGCGACGACCAGCAGGAAGCGCTGGATGCCCTCATTCATTATTTGGAGAATCCGAAGGCATAATGAGATCCGAACGGACGGAATTTGACGCACGTCTGGATACCGTACCTGATCGCCCGGGAGTGTACCTGATGAAGGACGCCTCGGGCGCTGTTATATATGTCGGAAAAGCCAAAAATCTCAAGAACCGGCTGAGGAGCTATTTTTCGAAAAATCCTGCGGGCAACACGAAAGTTCTCGCGATGATCTCGCACATCGCGGACTTCGACTATGTCGTGGTCAATACCGAACTGGAGGCGTTGCTCCTGGAATCGAATTTCATCAAGCGCCACCAACCCCACTACAATATTTTACTGCGCGACGACAAGGGCTTCCCCTATGTCTGCGTTACGATGAACGAGCAGTACCCGCGGATCATGAAAGCGTTCCGGATCGGAAAAGACCGGGAGCAGGGCGCCCGGTATTACGGGCCGTTCCTGGGCGGCGATCTCTATCACGCGCTTCGCGGGATCCGGGACATTTTACCGACGAAGACCTGCAGGCGCGTCCTTCCGCGAGACATCGGAAAGCAAAGACCCTGCCTTAATTACCACATCGGCCAATGTATCGGGCCTTGCCGCGGGGATGTCTCCGCGTCGGAATACCGTGCGGTGATGGAGGATGTATGCCGATTTTTTGAGGGGCGGTATGACGGAATCCGGAAGGACCTCTCGGAAAAAATGCAGAAGGCTTCGGACGCGATGATGTTTGAACGCGCGGCGATCTACCGGGATCGGCTTTCCGCTCTGACCCGCATTGTCGCAACGCAGAACGTGACGTTTTCAAGCGAAAAGGATATCGACGCGATCGGTCTGTTTCGCGACGCGGGCGAGATATGCGTCCGTAAGCTCGAACTTCGCGGCGGCCTTGTGGTCGGATCTTCAACGTTCTTTTTCCCCGAGGATGGCGAGGAGGACGCAGCAGTGCTTTCTGCCTTTCTTATTCAATATTACCCGGACGCGGCAATCGTTCCGCCGCTGATTTTGCTGCCCGCGCTTCCGGAGGATGTCGCGGTCGTCCGGGAATACCTGACACAAAAAGCCGGGCGCCGGGTGGAACTTAGGGTGCCGCAGCGCGGAGACGGTTTGAGGCTTCTGGAACTTGCGGCCGGCAACGCCCGCGAGAGTCTGCGCCGGAGGATTCTTCGCGTCGGCGAATCGGAGAGCGGGATTCGCGAAGCGCTGGAACAGTTGCGCGCGCGTCTGAGTATGGATCGGATCCCTTCGCGCATCGAGGCCTTCGATATCTCGAATCTGGGACAGGACGACCGCTGCGGAGCGATGGCGGTCTTTAAGGACGGCCGGCCGAGCCGCACCGGGTATCGTTTTTTCAAAATCAAGGTCGTCGAGGGGCAGGATGATTTCGGCTCGATGCGCGAGGTCCTGCGGCGCCGCTTTTCGCATACCGATAATGATTTCGGCGCGCTTCCCGACCTGATTCTGATGGACGGCGGTAAGGCGCATGTCCTTCTTGCGCGGTCCGTACTCGCCGAGTTCGAGTCGACCGAACACATCGTCGTCGCGGGTATGGTCAAGGACCGCAAGCACAGGACCGCGGGCCTGGTTCTGCCGGACGGGACTACTGAACTTTTCCCGGAGCCGGAGCAAATGACTGAGGAAAGCCTTGTCCTGCTGCGCCTTCTGACGGCCGTTCAGAACGAAGTGCACCGGCTCGCCTTTTCCTATCAGCGCAAATTAAGCAAGAAGAGAAATCTCTCGTTTTCCCTTCAGGATATCGAAGGGATCGGCCCTTCCAAGCGGGACGCCCTGCTTCAACACTTCGGCACGATCGCCCGCATACGCGCAGCCGACGAGCAAACGCTCGCTCAGGCGCCGAAAATCACAGCCGCGAACGCCAAATCGATCTACCGGCATTTCCACCGCGGGGAGGAAGAATAAATGGCGATTTGGGTGATCTCGGATTTGCATTTGTCGTTGGGGAGTAATAAACCCATGGAAATTTTCGGCGAAAAATGGACCGATTCCGAAGAGCGCATCAAGGGAAACTGGCTCCGATGCGTCGAGGAAAACGACACGGTACTCATTCCCGGCGACATTTCGTGGGCGATGACGCTAGACGAGGCGCTTCCGGATCTTCGTTTCCTCGAAAATCTCCCCGGACAAAAGATCCTCGGCAAAGGAAACCACGATTACTGGTGGGGAACGAACGGTAAGGTCGAGCGTTTCTTGGACGACAACGGGATCCGCTCCGTCTCTTTGCTGAAAAATAACGCATTTCAGATCGGCTCCGACGTCGTTTGCGGAACGCGGGGCTGGATTCTCCCGGATTATCCGGATTTCTCGCAGGCGGACCGGCTGATTTTCGAGCGGGAGATCGGGCGCCTCGAACGATCGCTTCAGGCCGGCACAAAACTTCTGATGGAGGGCGGGCGATTGATCGTCATTTTGCACTTTCCTCCTCTGTCGACTCACGGCGACTCATCTGCTTTTTCACTGTTGTGCGAGCGCTACGGCGCATCGCTGTGCCTCTACGGACATCTTCACGGAAGAGGTCACGAAAAAGCGGTCGAAGGGGTCGTAAGAGGGGTCGATTATCGCCTGACATCCGGGGATTATATTGCCTTCAAACCCATACGGCTCTAAGGGAAAACGGTCATTTAAACAGTTGCGTATTTTCAGGGTATAATATATAATGACTTTCGCCCCTCAAAAGTGCCGTGCTAAGGCTTTATGAAGGGGATTTTCAGTCGGATTGGAGATATCGGAATGGCCGAAAGCATGACCGGATACGGCAGGGCGGAAGGTATCGTGCAGTCGATACGCTTTCTCATCGAGATGAAGACCGTGAACAACCGGTTTTGCGACGTCCAGATTCGAATGCCCCGAACGCTCCTTGCACTGGAGCCTCAGCTTAAGGACCGCATCTCGAACCGCTTGCTTCGCGGTAAAGCGGATGTTTTTATTTCAACGGCCGCTTCGGAAACCGAAGAAACAACCGTAAAACTCAACCGGGATTTAGCCCGCGCATATTCGGAGGCACTGTCGGAGATCGCCGCGGTGACCGGACGACCGGATGACGCAGGCTCATCCGTTATATCGCGCATGCCGGATGTACTCGTGCCGGAGACCGTTGAGAGCGATCCCGAGGCAATGCGGGAGGAGTTGTTCGCGATCCTGGACGAAGCGCTCGACAGCATCACGCGGATGCGTCGAATCGAGGGCGATCGGCTCACTGCGGATCTGCTCGGCAAGGCGGACGCGCTCGGGGAAATGCTGACCGAAGTCGGCGATCGTGCCAAAAGTGTTCCGGCCGAATACAGAGAAAAGCTTTTCGCGAGAATCGATGAACTTCTCGGCGACAACGCCGGGATCTATTTCGATGAAGGCCGAAAAGAAGCCGAGGTTGTTCTGTTTGCGGACCGTTGTTCGATCGATGAGGAGATCACGCGCCTGCTAAGCCATATCGGCCAATTAAAAAGCACGCTGGCTTCCGACGGCAGTATCGGCAAGCGTCTCGACTTCATCCTTCAGGAGATGAACCGCGAGATCAACACCATCGGGTCCAAGGCGAATGACCTTATGATTACGCACCGGGTCTTGGATATGAAGACGGAGCTCGAGAAAATCAGGGAACAGATCCAGAATCTGGTATAAAACAAGACGGAGGGCAATGTGGCTTTTATTCAAATCGGTTTTGGTAATATCGCGTCCGTCGATCGCCTGATTTGCGTAGTATCCCCCGACTCGGCGCCTGTCCGGCGTATCGTACAGGACGCACGGGACAGGGGCTCTCTGATCGACGCGTCTTCCGGAAAGAAGAGCAAAGCAGTCCTGATCATGGACAGTGACCACGTGATCCTTTCGGCGATGCCGGCGGAGGAGATCCGTCGACAACTCGGGCAGACCGATGCGTGGAGCGGGACGGAGGATGAGCCATGAACGTGAATCGGGAAGCCGCAGGATCCTTTCGAAAAGGACTTCTGGTATCGGTGTCCGGTCCGTCCGGAGTCGGTAAAGGAACAGTGATCCAACGCGTTCGCGAGCGTATCCCCGACATCGCGCATTCCGTATCCGTGACGACAAGGGATCGCCGGGCAAAAGAAAAAGAAGGGATCTCGTACTTTTTTCGTACGGCGGAAGAGTTCAAGAAGATGCTGGCGAACGATGAAATTTTGGAATATGATATCTACCTGAATCATTATTACGGGACCCCGATCGCGCCGTTGATCGAGTTGATCGAAGCCGGCAGGGATGTATTGTTTGATTTGACCGTCAGCGGAAGTCTGGCGCTCAAGGAGAAATACCCGGAGGCCGTGACGGTTTTTCTCCTGCCGCCGTCGATGAGCGACTTGAAAGACCGATTGGTCCTTCGCGGCACGGAAAGCCCCGAGGTCATCGAGCGGCGACTGTTGGAGGCGAGCGTCGAGATCCCGAAGGCGGACCTTTTCGATTATGCGGTCATTAACGATGATCTGGAGCGTGCATCCGACCGGATCATCGCAATCATTGAGGCCGAGAAATACCGGTACATCCGGCAGATCGGCATTGAAGACAGAATACTGAACGGGTAAGTTTCACCCGGCGACGGAAACCGACGCGTTTCCGGCGGGTGCGATGATAAAGAATATCGAAGAAGAGACACACAGAAATAAGGAGGAACATCATGCTGGTTCAACCCCCAATCGAAGAACTGCTGCCCAAGGCGGAGTCGCGTTACACACTGGCAATGCTGGTCGCGAAGCGCACGCGCCAATTGGTCGACGGCGCGCAACCCATGGTTGCGGAAACGACACCGAATCTGGTCACCTTGGCGTGCGAGGAAATTGTCGCCGGAAAGGTGGTCGGTATCCAAGGAATCCACAATCCGACCGTTCCGCTGAGACCTGAAATCGAAGAAGCGCGCAGATTGGCCAAGGAACTGGCGGAGAGTCAAGCGGCTCTCGACGCGTTCCCGGATCTGATTGACATGCGTGTTTTGAATGCGGTACCGGATGAGGCCGAAGAGGAAGATGCGATTGAAGACGGAATCGCACTCGATGAAATTACCGACGAAGTGATATCGGACGATATCGCGGACGTGAACGACGAAGATATCAAAGATCTGATTTCGCTCGACGGCGCCGAAACGGAGGACGCGGAGTAAATGCTCGAAAAGAAGTCGATGGAGACCATCGTATCGCTTTGCAAGACCCGCGGCTTTGTCTTTCCCGGATCGGAGATCTACGGCGGACTCGCGAACACTTGGGACTACGGTCCTTTGGGCACGGCGCTCAAGAATAACGTCAAGGCTGCGTGGTGGAAGAAGTTCGTTCAGGAGAGTCCGTGGAATGTCGGTCTGGACTGCGCGATTCTGATGAATCCTCAGGCTTGGGTCGCTTCCGGACATGTCGGCGGGTTCGCGGACCCGCTCATCGATTGCCGTCAATGCAAGGCACGCCACAGAGCCGACAAACTCATCGAGGATTTCGCGGCGGAGAACGGCCTTACGGTCGCCGTAGAAGGAATGAAGGATGAAGCGCTCGTCGCGTTCATTCGCGAAAAGAATGTCCCCTGCCCGCAATGCGGAGGACACAATTTTACCGATATCCGCAAATTCAACCTGATGTTCAAAACATTTATGGGTGTCCTTGAGGACAGCAAAAGCGAAGTCTACCTGCGGCCGGAAACCGCGCAGGGTATTTTCGTAAATTTCAAGAACGTTCAGCGCACGACCCGAAAGAAGATACCGTTCGGGATTGCGCAGATCGGAAAGTCCTTCCGCAACGAGATCACGCCCGGAAATTTCATTTTTCGCGTGCTGGAATTCGAGCAGATGGAATTGGAGTTCTTCTGCGAGCCGGGAACGGACCTCAAGTGGTTTGATTACTGGAGAGGCTTCTGTCGGGAGTGGCTCCTTTCACTCGGCATGCGGGAGGGCGAATTGAGAACGCGCGACCACAGCCCCGAAGAACTGGCTTTTTATTCGAACGCGACAACGGACTTCGAGTTCCTTTTCCCGTTCGGTTGGGGCGAGCTCTGGGGCATCGCGGACCGGACCGATTATGATCTCAAACAGCATATGGAATACTCCAAGGACGACCTTTCGTATTTCGACCCGGTCAGAAACGAGAAGTACATCCCGTATGTCATCGAGCCGTCGCTCGGCGTCGACCGGGTCACGCTCGCCTTCCTTTGCTCGGCGTACGATGAGGAGGAGTTGGGCGAGGGTGACGTGCGTACCGTGATGCGTTTTCACCCCGCGCTCGCGCCGGTCAAGATCGGAATACTGCCGCTTTCCGGCAAACTTTCCGATAAGACGATGCCGATTTACATGGACCTGTCCAAAGAATTCGCGTGTGAGTTTGACGACCGTCAATCGATCGGCAAACGCTATCGCCGCCAGGATGAAATCGGGACCCCGTACTGTGTGGTGTACGATTTTGAATCCGAGAACGACGGTTGTGTCGAGATCCGGTTGAGAGACACGATGGAGAAGGCAGAGTATACACCCGGGAATATTCGATTCCCGATATCGGAATTGCGCGGCTATTTTGCCGATAAATTCAAGTTTTAGATTTTTGGATGCCGGATCCGCCGTGCCGGGTTTTCCGCAGCGGGGGCATTTGAAATAAGTACGAAAAAACCAAGTAAAACGGAGGACGCACTATGACCAAGTATGTGTACATGTTTACCGAAGGCAATGCCGGGATGAAGAATCTTCTCGGCGGTAAGGGCGCAAACCTTGCTGAAATGACCGGACTTGGACTGCCGGTTCCGCGCGGCTTCACCATCTCGACTGAGGCGTGCACGCGTTATTATGACGACAATAAGATTATTGCCGCCGATATTGAGAAGGAAATTTTCGAGACGCTCGCAAAAGCCGAAACGATTGTCGGCAAGAAGCTCGGCGACGCTAATAATCCTTTTCTCGTATCGGTCCGTTCAGGCGCGAGAGCCTCGATGCCCGGTATGATGGATACCATTTTGAACCTCGGACTCAACGATGACGTCGTCCTGGGGCTCGCCGCCCTGACCGGCAACGAGCGCTTCGCCTATGACAGCTATCGCCGGTTTATCACCATGTTCTCCGACGTCGTCATGGACATCAGCAAGAGTAATTACGAGAAGGTTTTCGATGAGATTAAAGAAGCGAAGGGCGCCAAACTTGATACCGATCTTGACGCAGAGGGAATGAAGGAAGTTGTCCGCCGTTTTCTGATCGTCTACAAGGAGAAGAAGGGCGAAGCCTTTCCGCAGGATCCGAAGGTCCAGCTGCTCGAGTCCGTAAAGGCCGTTTTCCGTTCATGGAACAATGAGCGTGCGATCCTTTATCGCCGCATGAACGATATCCCGGGAAGCTGGGGCACCGCCGTCAACGTACAGGAAATGGTATACGGAAACATGGGCGAGACATCCGGAACCGGCGTCGCTTTTACCCGTAACCCTGCCACCGGCGAAAAGAAACTTTACGGAGAATTCCTGATGAACGCACAAGGCGAGGACGTCGTCGCCGGCATCCGCACGCCGCAGACCATCGACCAACTCGCCAGCGTCATGCCCCAAGTCTACGAGCAATTCGCGAAAATCGCCGAGAAGCTCGAAAACCACTACAAGGACATGCAAGACATGGAATTCACCATCGAGCGCGGACAACTCTTCATGCTTCAAACCCGTAACGGCAAGCGCACCGCGGCCGCCGCGATGAAGGTCGCCGTCGACATGGTCAATGAAGGCCTCAACACCAAGGAAGAAGCGATCATGAAGCTTGATCCGAAGCAACTCGACGCGCTCCTGCACCCGACCTTCGATCCGGCCGCGTTAAAGGCCGCCACCCCGATTTCCCGCGGACTCCCGGCTTCGCCGGGTGCCGCTTCCGGTGAAGTCTATTTCTCTGCCGAGGATGCGACGATTGCCGCCGAAAAGGGCAAAAAGGTCCTCTTGGTCCGCCTGGAGACCTCCCCGGAGGATTTGGCCGGAATGAATGTCGCGCAGGGCATCCTGACCGGACGCGGCGGTATGACCTCGCATGCGGCCGTCGTCGCGCGCGGCATGGGCAAGTGCTGTGTTTCCGGATGCTCCGAACTGATCATCAAGGAAGAAGAAAAATACTTCCAGACACCGGACGGTAAGAAATTCAACGAAGGCGACTGGATCTCTCTGGACGGGACGACCGGTGCCGTTTATTCCGGCAAAATCGCGACACAGGAAGCGAGCCTATCCGGTGACTTCAAGACGATTATGGACTGGTCCGATGAGTTCCGCACGATGAAGGTCCGTACCAACGCCGACACCGTCCGTGACGCCAAGGTCGCTTTTGAACTCGGCGCCCAGGGAATCGGCCTTTGCCGTACCGAGCACATGTTTTTCGAGGAGGAGCGCATCTTTGCGTTCCGTCAGATGATCGTCGCCAAGACCGAAGATGCCCGGAGAAAAGCTCTTGCGAAAATACTTCCGTATCAGCAGGGCGATTTCGAGGGACTTTTCAAGGCCATGAAGGGATACCCGGTCACCATCCGTCTCCTGGATCCGCCGCTTCATGAGTTCCTTCCCCAGAACAAAGAGGATATTGAAGAACTCGCAAAGGCTCTGGGTATGCGCTCCTGCGACCTTATGGATGTTATCGAGAGCCTTCATGAACTCAACCCGATGCTCGGACACCGCGGTTGCCGGCTGGCGGTAACCTATCCCGAGATCGCCGAGATGCAGACCACGGCCATCATTGCCGCGGCGATTGCGGTCAACCGTGAGGGCGGACCGAAAGTCATCCCGGAGATCATGATTCCGCTGGTTTGCGAACTCAAGGAACTGAAGTTCGTGAAGGACATCATCGTCAAGACGGCAGACGCCCTGATCGCGCAGTCCGGTATTGATATGCCTTATCACGTCGGAACGATGATCGAGATCCCGCGCGCCGCTCTGACCGCGGACGATATCGCGACCGAGGCGGAGTTCTTCTCCTTCGGAACAAACGACCTGACGCAGATGACCTACGGTCTCTCGCGCGATGACGCCGGAAAGATCCTCGACGCGTACTATCAGAAGAAGATCTTTGAGAGTGATCCGACCGCCCGTTTGGATACGGTCGGTGTCGGCAAACTGATGCAGATCGCGACCGAGGCCGGCCGTAAGACCCGCCCCGACATCAAACTCGGGATCTGCGGCGAGCACGGCGGAGACCCGTCTTCAATCCATTTCTGCAACACGCTGAATTTCTCTTACGTGTCCTGCTCACCGTTCCGTGTGCCGATCGCAAGACTGGCCGCGGCGCAGGCGGCGATCCTCCAGAGAAAGTAAGACGAAACTGAGGCCCATAACCGGCACCCATAACAAGAGAATTCATTGAAAAGGGGCTGTCTCAAGAGACTTGTAACAAAGTCGAATGAGGCAGCTTTTTTCTAAGCAGATTGATCATGAGTCTGAACCCGAGACGGCGCGGCAAACGTTCAAGAATCTCACCACTTGATTGAAAAAGAGCACAAAGAACCTGCTCTGAATAGTAGTATTCTCTTTGCAGCGTTTTGAAATGTAAATAGAGCCGGATTCGATAGGAATGTATGGGGGATGGAGACTGCACTTGCGTGACGGCGAGGAAATACCGACT